>Ga0172381_10001996_pt1 | contig 23217 bp, 24 predicted proteins | sample Leawel6488metaG_FD_119754 | JGI IMG/M metagenome (GOLD analysis project Ga0172381, IMG submission 119754) | Leachate microbial communities from a municipal landfill in Southern Ontario, Canada - Leachate well 64-88 metaG | ecosystem: Engineered > Solid waste > Landfill > Unclassified | place...
TGCTGGAGCTAAAGGAGATGCTGCAAATGCAACAGGCAGGCGTCCTAGATTAGATGCTTATAGCCTTAGATTTACTGCAAGCTACTCTGATGCTTTTATTGATGCTCTTGTCGCTTCGGGGTCAATAACAGATTCATACGAACCTCTTGTACAAATTTGGGGTTGGATTGCTCCTACGATCACATCTGTCAATAGTGGGTCTAATATTACCGATGACGATACGGGAGTACCGATTGCTGGTGTTGATTTTATGGACTCAAAAGGGTCCGGTAAAATCTATCTTAGTCCTACATCGACATTTGTTATCGGCGATGCAGTTGAACAGACAGCTACCAGTTGGGCAGATGGTACGCTTGCATTTACAGTCGTGCAAGGCGGGTTGTCCGCAGGTACGGTGTATGTGCACGTTGTGACTGATTTGGGCTTAGTTAATACGGGTTTTGCAGTAACGCTTGTGGGAGGCACTACGCCTACAGAATCAGTATTCTACTCAATGCTTGGATTTAATTTTTAGAAACAATATGAATAAATAAACATTGACATAAGATAATAAAAATTTTACAACTATATTTGAACAAAATAACCTTATAATTAAGGTTTTGAAAGACTTATAAAGTCATAATATGGAGGACGACATGGAGCTTAAAAAGAAAAAAATAATTGAAATCTGGAATACATTAGAAAATCTTAAAGGATCTGAATATAATAGAAAATTTTCTTATGGTATTGTTCGTAATAAAAAAATCTTACGTGACGAAATAGAATCTTTACAAGAAGCTCAAGTTCCTTCAGATGAATATATTTCATATGAAAAACAAAGAATTACTCTTTGTGAAAAATATGCAGATAAAGATGAGAATGGTAATGCTATTCAATTTAAAAAACAATATATATTTTCTATAATCCAACCAGAATTTAAAGAAGCAATGGAAAAATTAGTACAAGAAAACGAAAAAGTTCTTAATGATTTTCGCAAGAAAGAAAAAGAATTCGAAGATATTCTAGAAGAAGAAGTAGATCTTTCTATTTATCAAATGGATCTTGATGTTTTTCCAGAAGAAATAGATCCTGGTATTTTAGAATCTTTAGAAGTTTTTATTAAAGAGGAATAATAGGAGGTTATATAATGACTGTTACTATAACAATGGCGAACCACTCTGGTGGTGACCAAGTAGAGGAAGTGATTGATCTTGGAGAAAAAGATCCTGGACTTTCGAGTCCCCTCACAGATCTCTTCATTAGACATGACGCTATCAATAATCCAATCACCAATTGTGGTTTATACGTTGTTAGGTACGCAGGTCAAGATTATACCGGGATCAACGATCCTGACTCTGACTATGCCGAAGTTATCGCTTGGGGAGACCACACAGGAAATGGATCAGGATTGGGTGCTGGGGGGTCTTCTGACGAAGGAGGATTCTTTATAAATCAAAATTGTCTAGGAAGGACTACAAGTCTAGCAACAGCTGAGGATCCATATGGTAAATTTCCTGATGGTAGTTGGAAAGCATTCAATACTAATAGAGGTCCTGGGTATAACATGCCATATATTTTAGCAAAGGAAGCAATTAATATAAAGCCAACAGGATATACACCTGTAGATGGGGAAATTCCACAAAATGGTGAAGCTCATGTACAAATACGATGGGATATTCCTGATTATGCTAATACTGCTGGTGCAAGATTTATCCAACTTGTAATGGCCTATAGTTATACCTCATAGTATAATAATCTAGGAGGTACTTTTTTATGACAGATAGCACTAATGTAGTAGAACTTAAACGTACTGAGAAAATGGTTTCATATGCGAAAGCTCTTGGTAATTTTTGTGATACTTTTTATGATGCAACTGAACCTTATATTCCTCATGGAGACTGTCCTTTTTGGGATGGATCTGTTTGCATATTACAAAATACCCATCCAAGTGACTGGAGTAATTTTAAAATTATTCTAAATGATATAGTTAAGGAGAGTTCTTAATGGAAATTATACGTTCATATTATAATAGCGATGATGATCTTATTCGTGTAGATAGATTACATCTAGAAGTAAGATCAAATACTAAAGGTATAGTTAATCACCAAGGTATTGGAACTAATACTAATGTTGTTAGAAAACTTAGTATACAACCACTTCATATTGCTGTTGGTACTGCACCTGGTACTCCTGTTTCAAGAGTTATTGCTAAACTTGAAGTTACTGGTATTTGTGATTCAATAGAGACATCAACAGGAAAATATACTTGGGCTAAATGGCATAAAGGAGATGGTACGGATTATATTCTAGATATGTCTGATCTTCCTGGTTGCGGAGATACTGTGTAGGTTATATATGTCAGCTTGGACTAAATATTTTATCGATGGAACAACAGAAAAAGGTAATGATATTGATATTACTAGAAGAAAAGCTTCTTGGAGTAAAGGTAGATTAAAAGATATTGTTGGAGTTATGCTTCATAGCCCTAGTGCGCCTAATATGAATAATATTTGTCGAGTCTTCTTTCCTGATTCAGAATGGCATCAATTTGATAATATGATTGTTCCAGTATCAGTTGGTACTCATATTCCTCAAAGAATTTCTCGTACTGTACAAGTGAAAATTAAAACAGAACATATCGGTGGTTATATTTTAGAAAGAATTAATGATTCTTCTTTAGTTGATAATCGTAGTTATAGATATTATAAAGAAATCAATAATGAAGAAGCTCATGCTTTTATAAAAATAGAATCTAAATATCTTAATAAATGGTTTACGATTACTATTTCAGATACTGATTACTCTATTGGATTTTATGATAAAGGGCAAATAAATGGCTAGATATCTTAAAAGTATAATGAAAACTATGCCTGTTATACAATCTAGGCAAATTGTTGATATGCTCAATAGTCTAAGAGCTAAAGGAGAAGTTCGTAATGCAACTGAATACCAACAAGCTCTTTTAGATTTATCTAATCTTGTAAATGCAGAGAATCCAGTTCCTAGTTTTGAACAAATCAAAGCTATTGCTTGGTATTTAGCTTCTTCTGATGCACATAATATTATGATGCAATCTGCAACAAATGACATAGAAGCTCTTTTTGCTCAGACTGATGAAATAAATCAACGTATCGAAGATCAACATGTTCTAATTATGCGATCAATGATGAGTGAACTTGAAAAAGTCATATCGGAACAAGAAGACTCTATTAGAAGGTTTCAATTAATTGGTTCTAGTCATACAGAATTTACTGATGTACTTCTTAATTCATTTAGTTCTACAAATTTAAAAAGAATTAGTAGATCTGAACCTGCTGCTGTTGATTTATTTTTTAATAATAGAGATGGTAAAATAGTATCAGAAAATATCATTCCTGATGCAGAAGTTTCTCCTAATGGTAAAAAACTTACCTTACCAACTACTGAAGAACCTCGCATTCTTCCTCTTTCTGTTTCTTTACTTACAGATGAAGAATCTTATCAAAGTATAGTTAATTCTAGTGTAAATAATAATATTTCTAATATAATAGATGGTACTTCTGGTACTTTTTGGACAAGAACAGTATATCTAGATAAGCCTGTAGAAAGAGTATCTACACCTTTAAAATTTAATCTTGGAAATGGTGCAGATATTAATTATGTAATTATACAAGGTGCTTCTCAATATCCTTTTTATATTGCTGATATGTGGGGTATAGCACCTGATGGACATCGTATTAATCTAATGTTACGTCGAGCTACAACTTCTATAGATTCTTCTAGTAGTACACAAACAATTCCTCTAGAAGAGGAAGTATATGTAGATGGTTCTGTCCGTATAGATTTTGAACAAGTATTCGTAAAAGATGTACATATTCGTTTTGTGTATTCTTCTTATGAAGAAGGAGATTTTTGGGTTGATTCTGCTATTGGTGCACAAAATATATTTGAAGATAATACTGCATTAACGATAGAAGATATAGCTCCTCAAATAAAAGAAAGTCTTCTCTCTAAAGACTTATCAGATAAACTTGGTGTTCCAAAAAATATTGCTACACATATAAATAGTAATGTCTATCATTTTGCATTAGATAATGTTTGGTTTGGAAATGGTTTATATACTGATTCTGCTATATTTGTTTCTGAACCTCTTCTTGTAGAAAATCCTGGTGTTGTCTCTATTCAAAGTAAAGAACGTAATGTTGGCGAAAGAAATGTTCTAACAGAAATAGAAATACCAGACGATGAAGAAGATCAAAAAATAAATGCTGGTTCTGCAGAATATGAATTAATTAGAAAAAGAATAAACAAAGATGGACTTTATGTTATTGATCATTTTCCTATTCCTTATCTTGGACAAGAAAAAGTCTTTAGAGAAAGATTTATTCCTATAAAATTACATGATACTACGAATTCTTCTATCATGAATAATGCTGGTCCATTACGTTTTTGTCCTAGAATATCAACTTATTCTAGTGTAATAACTAATTATTGGGATGGAGAAGATATAGAAGTATATAAAAATGATCAAAAGATATTTCTTGGTTCAGGAGCAAATCAATATCAAGTTGCATTTCAATTAGATCCGACAGGTAAAACAACTGATTTAAACTGGACGGATAATCCTGGGATAGATATTTATAATTTTAGTAATTGGAATATACCACAAAAAAGATTATGGATTTTAATTAATAGTCCTTCTCCTAATGATGTATATACTATTACATATAATATTCGTACAAGCTTACGTAGCAATTTAGACAAAGATACTTTTGATCTTTCCACTGAACAATGTGTTGTCTATCTAGATAAAAATAGAACTGTTAGAATGGAAGAAGATGGAAAATTAATGTTTATTAAAGATGCTGCTACAGCAATAACTGATAGGTCTGAATTATTTCTACAAATATCTCTTAGACGCAATACGGCTAGTAAAGCTTTCTCTCCTGAGATTCTTGAATTTGCTTTACTTGTGGCTCCTTATCAATAAAGGATTATTATGACGAATAAACTTACAGCAGCTCCTCCTGATCAAGCAATTATGTCTAGACTTAGTGTTTTACTTGAATCAGTAAATAATGCTTATAAGGATGGAAAAATTCTAGATGATGAATTAAAAGATTTATATCATGAAGCTATACAAACTTTTTTTGATTCTTTAGATAATTCTATTACTTCTGTGACGTATCCTATCATCAAAGGAGCTCCTGCGGATCCTATTGATTATAATGTATTTACAAATGCTATATCTAAAGATCTTAAAGTAATGTTTATGGAATCAGGTGCTGTAGATAGATTGATAAGTTCTAATTTTAATTCTATTATAGCTTTAAAAGAACAATTACTTTCTACAAGTAGACGTATATCTCTTAAAACTGCAGATTATCTTTTATATGCAGATCCTAAATTAGGTAATGGTTATTTTTTTGGAGATAGTTTTAATAGTTCTAAATATATTGATATTGGTTCGGATTTATTAGAGAATACTGAATGTTATTTAAGTCAAGAAGAAGGAATTGTCACTCTACCTTTAAGCGGTAATCCAGAAAGAATTTCTTTTGCAAAAATTATTATTAATCAAAATAGTAATGGTGTTCGTGGTAATAATCAACAAAAGAATGCTTTACCACATAATGACTTGAAAGCACTAGGAGATGGTGAACCTGATACTTGGTTCGAATATGAAAGAGTTTCTCAATATGCTGCAAGTGATTCTAATCCGTTAGTTCTTGATCTAACAATGGTTTTTAGTGAAACTAAAATTATAAATCATATATATATAGATCCAGTTTTTTTTGGGACTATAACTCCTGTAAAAATAATAAAATTAGAAACTTCTTTAGATGGTAAAGAGTATATCTCTATTAAAGACGAAGTTCCTATTAGTGATTTTTTTTCTGAAGAAGAAGAAGATAATTTCGTACTATCTGGTAAGAGTAGTAAATATTATGGTATTGCTAAATATTCTTTTCTCCCTCGCAGAACTAAATTTATTAGAATTGTACTCGAACAAAAGACTCCTTACTCAATAGAAAATAATAATGGAAATACTCTTTATAGATATGCTATTGGTTTAAAAGATATAAATGTTTATTCAAGAAAATTTGAATCAGAAGGTTCTTTGATATCAACTCCTCTTGATATTAATGGAGATGCTACTAAGATTAGTTTATGGGCTTCAGAAAACCCTACAGAAGATTCTAAACTTGCTAGTATAAGACATGAAATTTCTTTTAATGATGGATCTACTTGGACTCCTGTTCAACCACAAAATAGAAGCGAATTATTATATCCTGAAGTCTTAAACTTTAATAACGCAGAAAATAATTCTATCAATACAGATACTGAAGTTACTTCTATTCGTCATAAAATAGTTATGAAGAGAGAGAAAGATGCTTTTAATGGACAAATTGTATTAAAAAGTGAAAGAATTCCAAAAGTAGATATAGCTTCTATTCCTGGATTTTCTCCTTTCTCTGTTTCTTTACAAGAATCTCCTATTCCAGAAACATTAACAGCATATTTACCAACACTTGGTAGCTTTAGTTGCCCTATGAGTAATAGAAATGGTACAGCTGGATCTTCTCCTCCTATGGATTTAGATTTTGTTCAATTTTCAATGCAAGACAATAGCACAAGTAGTGCTAAATTTAAATTACCATGGACTAATATAGAAGATTTACAACATCGTATAAGAGTATTCATAAATGGTGAACAATGGGAATATAGATCTAAAGCATATGGTGCACCTTTTAAAGATTTAGATAATATAAATTCTGATAGTAAAATTTATTTCTTAAACAAAGGTGGTAGAGAAATACAATTTTCTCAAAAATATGGAGATGAATATGTTGGGAAGCTACCTGGCGCTGGTGCTAGAATAGAAGTCTGTCTCGATGGTGATAATCCTCCTATGACAAAAACTGATGCTGGATATACTCTTAATCTTGCTGGTGCTTCAGATGGTTTTAAAAAAAATACAACTATTGTTACTCCACTTCAATTATATTCTGAAGATATTCCCCAACCGACAGAATGGGTTAGCAGTACTCTTTATAATCTTGGTGAATTTGTTATTTCTACAGAAGGTAGTTCTGCTGGAGCAGGATATGTTTTCAAATGCAGAAAAGCAGGAACTAGTGGATCTATAGAGCCTGATTGGGATACTGAAATAAATAATTCTACTATGGATTCTAGTATCGTATGGGTAAGAACAAATACTGGTGGTACTATTGGTGAATGGCAAACTATTTTTTTATCTAGTCAAACTAAAACTTTTAATGTTCATCAATATATTTATGCTCAAAATCAGGGAACTAAAGATCAAGAAAGTGGTTTTATTGCTGCTGGTTCTGGAGAAAATAATCTTTCTATTGCTTCAAAAGAAGGTGCTGGTATGGCCCTTCCTACCTTTGGATGGGAATATGAACTTTTAGAGTATGCTCCTGGAAATAATGTTCCACTTTCTTTAGGGGATCCAGCTTCTTATGGTATGCAAGAAGTAGAATATATTGACGGATATACTGAATTTTATGATGGAGATGCTGATGAAACAAACAACTGGAAGAATATGACTTGGTCTTTTGATAAAGCTGAAGGTATTCTTCATTTTGCTACTCCTATATATAATCATAGATATAGAAATCGTTTTAAATTCAAAGTAAGACATTCAAAAGTTAAAACAATTGATGATTCTAAATGGAATTTCTATAAAGATCCTGTTACTGGTAAAGTTGATACTTCTAGGATTGTTTTAGATCCATCATCTGTTAGACAATTTCCTATTACAGTAACAGCTCCGTCTAAAATTGACGATAAAGGTGTTACTGCTATTTCTCTTATCGGACAAAATTCTTTTTCTACTGGAGATAATCCTCCTTCTACAGGCATGACCTCTTTAGATAATATGCCTGGGCATAATTGGTCTAAGAAAAGAGTTGTAAGAGGTAGTATTAAAATAGCGTCAGGAACAATAGGTATTGGTATAGAACCTATTGAAGTGCCATTTATAGATGGTAGAAGTGAATTACTAAATGCTGTTAATGCTCAATATAGAATACCTTATCAACTTCTTAGCGATACTAATATTTATGAATTTACGATTCCTGGAATTAGCTCTCAACGTCCTCTTCTTGATGATGTTGTATTTGAAGCTATTGTTATTTATCCAGAACCTGTCACCCAAAGTCAATTTATAATAAGAGTTTCAGAAGAAAATGAAATAGTTAATGTTGGTGATTATTATATTGATGATAATACAGGGCAAGGAAAAGTCATGGTTACAGCTGGGAGTGGAGGAACTCCACTTCGTTCTCATATAGTTAAATATTCTTATCAAGATAGAACATCTGGTGTAAGTACAGATAATTTATATTCCGTAGATTATAAAAATGGATTAATTCATTTTGGTAAAGAGAATGGTATTAATGGTGGTGACATTACTTGTCTTGTAACTATGTATAGTGTGTTTTATAATATGGGTGAAGTAATTGCAGAAAATAATATAGAAGAAATAGATACTGTAAATAAGATATTAAAAATACGTCCTGAATATGGAATCAGATTTTTTGCAGATAGTACATCAGGTAATCCAGTTCCTAAATATATTAGACTACAATACGAATATAATAAAACAGTAACAGAATCTCTTAAAGATCTTGAACCTTATTTCTCACCTATTTGTAAAGATATTGCTATTCGTGCGATTACTAAAGATATGATAGGAGATATATAATGACTATTGCTGAATCTCATGCTAGCTTTATTTTAGAAAGAATATTCATTGATAATCTAAAGAATGGAATTATTCTAACTGCTGACGAATTAGAAGATAAATTTAATAAATATAAGAAATCACATATAGATTTAAGTAAGCCAATTTCTAAATTTGAGAATTTTGATTTTGAACGTGGCGCAGAATCTAGTGCTAGCCAAATACAAAATATTGCTTCTGCAATATCTGATGATGTAAGTATCATCTCTCGTGAGCTCAAAAATATCGTTGGTAAATCTCAAGGATACTACGAGAGATGGACTATTGAAGTACAAAGATTATTAAATAAAGCAAAACGTTTAGAACATGATATTGACAGTCTTCTTTTATTACAATCAGATACAGCTGGATATTTTGCTCATGTTGGAGACAATTTTGCTGACATGAATAAAATAGATACTGCTAATACTGATGCTAAAATCGACATAAGAGAAGGTACTATTACAATTAATCCATATAATTCTTATCCATCTGATTCTTCTGGTGGTAGTCGTATTGATTTAAGTAATCTTAGTGAATATGATGTTTCTTTTACTATTCTTAGTACTACACCTATCGGATATACTACTACTGGACAAGCAATACCTTTAAATGCTTTAAAGAGTCCAGGAGTAGATGGATATAATTGGATAGGTACTGTTGCAAAGAATGAAAATGGATATGTTTCTGCAGAACTTAAAGTACGTTTAAGTACTATAGAAGACAAAGAAGTTTCTAGAATTTTATTCGAAGGTGCTACGCAAAATACTGGAGGAAGTCCTACTATTACATGTCAATGGTCTCTAGATGGATATCAATGGTATATGGTAGACGATCCTTCTCCTACTAAATCATTAGAAGCAAATATAGCTAATTGGTCATTTCCTATCACAAAAATGAGATGGATTAAATTTTTATTCATTAAAAATAATTATGATTATAATGAAGGTGGAACTTATTGGTATGAATTTGGAGCAAGATCTATTCGTTTATTTGGACACCAATATAATATTGATACATCTGATGTGTTTCAAACAACAGCGCAGCAACCTATAGATGCAGAAGGAGAACCAGTTTTCTTTACAAAAGTATCTTTTGAAGCATGTGATACTCATGTTAATGATGACAATGGAGATCAAATAACAAATATTGAGTATTATATTGCTGCATCAGAAGATGGTATTACTGATTGGACAGAATGGGTTAGGGTTAGTCCTTTACAACAAGAAAATGCAAATTATCCTTCTACTATCTTATTTGGTGGTTCTAAAAAATTAGATAATATGAATATGACAATAGAGAACACTGCTTTTTTTAAAAAATTCAATAGTTCTTTGGGTATAAATAATCTTACTGAAGATTTTGATTGGATCGTTAATACAGAAAATTGTTATCTAGGATATAATTTTAAGAGTCCTGATTTTGTATTATCTAATACTGTTATCCCACTTAAAATTGATCCGACAGATACTGATCCTAATAGTGATTTGTTTAATGCAAATTATATTAGTAACACAGTAGAAGTTTGGCGAAATGTTTTTGATTCTACTACTCCTGATAGAAAAGTTAGAGATCAAAATGCTGGATGGGGATTTCAAAATAATGAATATTATTGTTCTTTTTATATAGTAAATTCTTCTGGTGTTGTATTTAATTTTGGTGATACTGAATGTATTATTGATGGAATTAAAAGAACAGGAGAAGTTCGTATTTATCGTGGTGTACATACATTTAGAACGAATCAAGAAAATTGGTATGATTTTTATGTAGATGAATCTTCTTATCAATTAGAGACTGAAGAACAATTAAAATCAGTAGATTCTTTATATCCTTATAATCATAAAATGATACTTGAAGGTTTTCCTTATCTTACTGATAAATTTGCAGGTGAAAAAGTATACAATGGTGTAGATATTCTTTCACAGTATTATGGTATAAAAGTTAGTGCTTTTGATTTGGAAAATAATATTCCTTCAGAAGACTCATTAAAGTATTTTGCTTTTGTGAAAGGAGCTGGTAGAGATGAATTTCCTTCATGTGCTATTCTTTTGCGTCGTGATGTTAATTATAATGATTATACCGACGAGTTGTGTAGAGTCATTTGGAAAGCAAGAGAAGGTAAGTATCAATATCTTAGAATGAAAGCTGAATTCACTTCAAATGATTCAACAAAAACATCAACATTATATTCATATCGTATTAAAGCTGGAGTATAAATGATATAATAAATCCTGGAGGATTCTTATGGGAAGTAGAACATATACATGGAACTGGAATAACATTACTGGAACCAAAAACGAATCAAATAGAGTGAGACAGTCTTCAGCTTCTTTAACAGCTAGAACTTTTCCTTCTAGAGGTTCTTGGGATATAACAAGTTTAAATTCAATTCATATAGAAACATTGAATGATATTACTAAATTATTTTCTCATTGGAATACTGTAGTACAACCTATTCTTGATTCTCTTAGTGCTGGTGGTAATGACAGAAGATGGGGCGGTTTAAGAACTGAAATTGATGCTCTTCGATATGGTTTAGATGCTACTACATTATTTGTATCCCAAGATGCAAGTCCTACTAATTTTGATGGACGTTATTGGCACACAAGCGATAAAAGACCTTATACAATTGCTGAAGTTATAGAAGACCATGAAGGACGAATGTCTTTATTAGAGAATAATAATAACAACATAATAGATTATTCTTCTTTTGATGACACAGATTTATGGGATGCAATAGGCTGGGGCAAAAAACCTGGTTCTATAACTTCTAGTTCTACTAGTTCTCTTCATGGCACTCAATTAATCATACAAAGTCAATTAACTAAAATTGCTAAAGATGTTTATGGTATTAATACTTCTGATCCTAGTTGGCCTAACTATTTAACAACATGGAATGGATCTGTTTTCAAATATGGGATCTATGAATATCTTGCTAAATTAACTGCTATACACGGTGTTGATATGACTTCTTTTGAAGATCCATGGAATGTAAATCATGATGATATCGAAGGAACTCTTTCTCCTCCATGGGCACAGAGTCAAGTTCTTAGCTCTGGTTATTCAGAGCTTGCAAGAGGTAGTGAACTTCCAGCCGATCTAGAAGAAGATCTTAAAAGAATTCGCTATGAACTTAGCCTTTTACGTGGTACGGACTGGAATAGTGGAGATCAGGATGGACCATTTGATATTACTTTAGGAAATTCTTTTCAATCTTTTACTTCTCATATAAATATGACTGGTAATGGTTCTGGTGCTACTTTAGATAATCCTCATAATATTGGTTATACTGATACAGGAGCTGATCTTATTTTTAGTAATGTAGCTCAATATATTGGACAAACTGATATTTTTGATATTAGTCCTCAATATACATCTACTTATTATATTACTAATGGTTCAAATCTTACGAGTTCTATGAGTGCTTTAGATTCTGCTATTAATAATTTATCAGAGGAAGGCTTTATACGAAGATTAGAAGTAACAGAAGATAGATCTTGGATGACTGATGCACAAAGATCTCATAATCCTATATCAATTACTCATAATTTTGGAAGAAAACCTATTGTACAAGTTTTAGATCTTAGTGATTACTCCGAAGATACTTATGGACATTATCAATCTTTAGATGAATATAGTAACATAGTACATTCTGATAATAATACTATCGAAGTATGGTCTGAATGCGCTATTATTTTAGTAATCATAATAGGATAGAGAGATTTTTATGCTAAAAAAACCAATACATAATGCTATAAAAAGAGCATCTAATAAATTTAAAAAACCAAGAAGTGGAGGCCAACAGGTATCTACTCGTAATTTAATTATAGAAAAGACTCCTGTGTTACAGGAAAATATTATTGTTAGTAAAATAACGAAAGAAGAAGAAGATAAATTTTTCGTTGAAAAGATTTTACAACAAAAGAAAACTCAAAAATTAGTAGAAGATCCTTATATAGAATATGAGGCTTTTTCTCTTTCTGAAGAAGGACATCTCTCTATAGAAGAAATAGAAGAAATAGAGAAAAAAAATATGCCAGTTGAATACTATGTAATTGTTGATTTTGAAGCTACATGTGATAAAGACAATAAGATGTCTAATGATGATAGAGAAATTATTGAATTTGCTGCTATTCTAATGAATAAAAATACTCGGTTTATAGAAGCAGAGTTTACTATGTTTGTTAAACCAGTTATTAATCCAAATCTTACTGAATACTGTATAAATCTTACAACTATATTACAGTCTGATGTTGATGAAGCATTCTCTTTTAGTACAGTATTTGTACAATTTAAAAAATGGATGGATAGATATCCAGGAAAGAAAATATTTTGTTCTTGGGGTAGTTATGACAAAGAACAACTTCATGTCGATTGCGAAAGACATGGAGTAAATTATCCATTTAATAAAGAACATGTTGATATTAGTAAACTATTTTCTAGTATTAAAGGATATAAACGTAGCTATAGTTTATTTTCTGCTCTTAAAAAATTAAAATTAAGTTTTCAAGGTACAAAACATAGAGGCATAGATGATGCTAAAAATATAGCGATTCTCTATCAAAGATTACTAGAAACAGAGGTGGACTAATGTCTTTTACTCCTAAAGATGAGAAAAGATTACAACAAGCTGAGGATATGCTTAATCGGATGTTAGAAGCTCTTAATGGTGCAGGTAGCGAAAACAAACTTAATCGTCTCTATATACTTTTAGATAGAGAGATTAAAAGAATTGAGAGAGCTGTTGATAATTTAGAAACAAAAGCTAGTGAAGTATTAGCACTTGCTAGAAAAGTTCAGTAAGAGGTGGAATTATGTCTCGAGGAGTTGCATTAGATAGAAGAAAAAGATACGAGATTGCACATGGTAGTGGATCTCCAATTGCTAGTACCAAAGGCAATATCTATATAGATGATACAGATGAGGTTCTTTGGACTAGAGCTGAAAATAGTAGTTGGATCATGAATGATTCTGAAGGTTGGTGGAGTCGTACTAGTGATCTTGTCTCTCCTTTAAATCCTGGTGATGGTCTTCAAATAAATTCTACTAACACAACTATAAATAGTATTCAATTATTTACTCAAGGTGGTATCTCTATAGATGCTAGTAGCTATGTTCTTGGAAAAGCAGATACTCAAATTAGACTAAATGGTGTTAATGGTGTTCTCCTCTCTAATGGAACTGGCACAATAGGAGAAACTCTTATTGGTGATGCTTGGTTAAAGATTCCTGATTCAGAAGATGTATGGGGAGATATGGTTGCTGATTTCAGGCTTGTTCATTTGTATTCTATACAAGGTGATATTAAAATCGAGACAGATTCTGGTACATGTAATGGTAGTATATATTTAGACTCTTCAGATGATATAGATTTAGATGCTGCTGGATCTATTAGAATGCATATGGACAGTATGTCTACTTGGCAATTAGCTGGAGACAATGATGTAGTTAATCAAGTTCTTACTATTTCTGTATCGAATTCGGGAGCTGCTGAAGGTAGAATAGATATACATTCTTCAGATTTGTTTTCTATCGGATCTACTGGAGGTAGTGTTGAAATAACTTCTTTTGAAGATGGTGAATTTTCAACAGAACGTACTGACAACTCTAATATAGTGACAACAACAATTAATTCTATTAATTCTGGTTCAGGTGGAGCTTTAACTAAAATTACAGGTAATGGAGCTGTTGAAGTTGGTGGTACTGGTTATACTACTGTTTCTAGTACGACAACTCTTACTTTAACTTCTTCTGATGATATTACTATCTCTAATGCAGGAACTCTTTTATTAAGTTGTGCTGATACTGATATTTCTGCTTCTAGTTTAGATATTACATCTGCTACACTTAATCTTATTGTTACTAATCTTCAGATTGGTGGAGTTGCTGGTGCTACTGGCTCTGGTACGAATGTAACTGTTGTTAAGGGTATTGTAACAGCTGTTTCATAGAGTGATATATGGCAAAAACACCTACTACTATTACTTTAATTGCATGGAATTATTGTCAGAATAGATGTTTTTATTGTGTTTCTGAATCAAATAAAGAAAGATGGAAACTTAACGGAAGAAAAGAAGTCTGGAAGCCTAAAGGTGATGAACATCTTAATTATTATGAACTTTGTAGTAAATATGGTTTTAAATTCCATGATAGTATGTGCCCAGAACCTGATAAATATTTAGATGCTAATGATGTTTTAGACTTTGATTATGCTATCGAATGGATTAAAAAATATCGCCCAGATGCTCATCTACATATTTCTGGTGGTGAACCACTTTTACGTCCTGATATAGAAGATGTTGTAGAAAAAGTTTCTGCTGAATTTGAAACTACTATTATTACCAATGGCCAACTTATTAGTAAAAGACCTCGTCTTCTTGAGTTGCCTATTAAATGGTTAGTTACTTATCATGTAAATCAGATTCCTTTTAATAAATGGCTTTCACAAGCTCGTCTTATAAAAGATAAACCACATCTTGTGACTACTATCATGACTCGTGAAATGTATGCTGATTGTTGGGAAGCTCCTGATGAAATGATAAAAGAATTTAATTTTGAATATAGATGGGATCGATCTCCTAAGCAATTAAGGGATTTCAAATATAATCCAGAAGATATAGGAGGCATAGCTTCTAATTGTATTATGCTTATTCAGCCTAATGGTCCAGTTATGGGATGTAATAAATCTCAAAGAGGAGAATGGGAACGTTACAAAAGTGAGAGTAATATATATACTGGAACTTGTTCTGAGAAACAATTATGTGAACATAATAAAAGAGCTGATAAATGTGTTAGTAGAAATAGATGTGCTGCTTATCAAACAGCATTTAAAATGTCTGAAATAAAAATAGTATCATAACTAGATAGTTCTAATTTTATTACATTTTTTAAGATCAATTCTACCTTTTAAACCTATCATTGTTCTTTGTTTATTAGTAGTTAAATCTGTAAACGCAATCCTAGATAATAATAATTCTTTTACATATTTATTATGATCCCATTTACCTTTATCTTTCAATATATTTGTGTCAAATTTATTTTGAATTCCTAATAGATTACTTATTTTTTCTAAGATAGAATTTGGATTATTTTTTAATTGTTCTAATGTATATAGAAAACGTTTTTCTGGATATATTTTAATAAAATCTTGTATTTGTTTTTTACTATCTTCGTAAAAATCATTAGCTTCATTAGCAATTCTAGAAGGTATCATACTTGATGTTTGCCAACTTTTAGAAATATCTGAAAATTTTCTATCCATTAAAACAAAGATAGAATCTTTGAAGTCTTTATTAAAATTAGTTTCTTCTTTTTTACTATATAGTTCTGGTCTTTTTAATAGAACAAATTTATTTTGTGAAGTATTTAATATTCTTTGTATTTTTTTATGTTGCTCTTCTGTTCCTGTCCATAATGGAAGAATTTCATTTTCTAATACATGAATTTCATGTCCTTCTATAAACAAAGATATGTCTTTATGTGTTGCTAATATATATGTCATCACAGATGTTCCTGCACGAGGAAGACCACTTACGATAATAATTCTCGAACTGTCAAATCCCATTACTTTTTCTTTGCAATTATTGTCATGATATTTTTACCACCTAATAATTTATCAACTCTAAATTTAGATTCTTCGTATGTTAGGTAAGATATATCATATCCTATTTCATTTAGAAATTCAGTTAATGTTTCAATAGTAAAATTCCATAAATGTTCTTGTGGACGGTAATGTTTCCATAATTGAATATCTTTATTTGGCATAGCTTCATAGAATCCATTTAGACAAGGAATAGATATACAAATTACTTTTGGTTTATGTTTATTTAATAATTTTCTTGGGTCTTGTATATGTTCTAATGTATCCCAGAATGTCATGATATCTATTTCTTTATTCTTATAGAAATACTCATACATTTCTGGTGTAAATGCTTTATGTCCCATTTTGGTACAATAAGCTATACAGAATGGATTAACATCTATTCCTATAAATTCATTGTCAGCAGTACTCATTTGCATTTTTGCAGTTTTTATAAATACTCCTGTTGCACATCCTACGTCTACAATAGTACTTGGTCTACAAGATATAAGATCTATTGCTTTTTTTAAGATCTCATTTGCTCTAAAATACATTAGGTCTATCTCTTCTACTGTCCCATTGTATTTCATATAGTTCTTAAAATATTGTTCGTTATATATCATTTTATTTTATCCGCTATTCTTTGAATTGCATTGTACACTGTTTCTACACCTAGTGTTTTCATACATTCTGAATATCCTTTTGTAGATTTTGTTATTCTACATGGTATTACATCATTTCTCCAACATGGCATATAAGGACAAGTAGATTTTACTATAGTTATATTATCATGCATCTTGCATATTGGATCTGGATCTAATGGTCCAAAAGTAACAATTGTTGGTATATTATATGCTGCAGATAAAACTAAAAAAGAACTATTTGGTGTAAAAATAATATCACATTGAGAAGCTAATGCTGCTGCTTTATTATAAGGAAATCCACATCCATCGATTATCCCAGGAAAATCAAAATCTCTTACTTTGTCTAATATTATACATTGAAAATCATCTTTTAATATAGTTACCAACTGTTCGAATTTTTCTCTTGGCCATTCTCTGTATTTAGATGCTGGTCTTAGAACTATACCTATCTTAAGTTTTTTTGTTTTTGGAATAAATTTCTTAGCCCATTTAATATCTTCTTCATTAGGATAATATTTAGGTCTTAAAGTTTCTAGTAATCCTCTAGTACCTAATGCTTCTGCGAATATTTCTACTCTATTAAGTTCTACTTTCTTACCCATTCTTATTCTATTAGATTCATATTGTGCGCATGGATTTGATATATCTATAACTATAGAGAATTTACTATTTTGTAATGGTATATTTACATCTAGTATTTTATCTATAAACGGACTGTTTTCTGCTACACTATGAAATTCTTTTGGAATAGCATAGTATACTTGCTTGCTTGGATATTTCTTTTTAAGTGCTTCTATCCCAGGTAATGTCATCATTATATCGCCAAAACCGCCATGATGTCTTTTGACCAAGATTATATTGTCTGGTTGAAAGCCAGTACTTTTTCCTGTATGAACGGATAAGACTTTGCGAATTTGTTCACTTTCGTCTTTCTTTTCTATTATTGCTTTTAATACTTCTTTTGGCTTTATATTAGATAAGCAAGTTTGATTATTGCCACATGTTGGCCTGTACCAACAGTGTTGGCAAGGCATTCCGGCAACTAAAGCTGTTGCATTAGAATAATGATTAATTCTACTCTCTGGAGGAATTGGTCCAAAAATTCCTACTATTTTTTTCTGAAGAGCTCCTGCTATATGCAGTAAAGCGCTATCTGGTGCAACCATTACATCACATTGTTCTATTATTGCAGCTGTATATACTAAAGATTCTCCAAATTTAAACACTTGTGGCATAGATATCTTAACTGATGGATCCCAAGAAAATAAAACTACTCTTGTATTTCTATCTTTTGTTAGAAGTTTTAGTAATTCTATTACATGTCCTTCTGGCCAAGTTCTTCTTTTATCATTTGATTTAAGTTGCACTCCTACTAAGAATATTTCATTTCTTTCTTTTGGTAAGCAATATTCTTTTATCTTTTTTTCAGCCCAGTCTCTTTCGTCTTTTGAAACTATATAATCAGGTAGAGGATCTGAAGATACATCTAGTCCAGCTTGACGAGCAAATAAATCAATTCTATTGAGAGGAATTCCTCCAGGTTTTTCTTTATCTAATCCAGTTGCAGTTACGTCTGTAAAAAAATCAAAGTCTTTAGCTGATACATCATGGAAGCTAACTAATTCATCTACATATGGATTATGACGTATTATATCAGCAAGAGCACCATTCGAATAAACAAGATCAGTTGCATAAACTAAATGACAATTTGGCATTAAACGTTTAATATGTTTAAGCATTGGTGTTGTCATAATAACATCTCCAATACCACCTAGTCTACGATAGACACATATCTTAGGATTTCTATTATTAAGTAAACCGTCTAATCTGCTATGTATTAATGGCTCGATTCTTCTTTGAGAACCAGTACTTATTACTTTTGATCTTTGATTTTCAGAAGTTCGTCCTTTTGATACTATAATACCTTGAACTAATTGCTGGTGTCTCATACCAGGTTCCTATCTTAGAGGTTAAAATATTCGATCTCTAGGTATGGTTTGAATAAAGAATCATCTCTATAAATGTCATCAGTTACTACTTTAGCAGAAGCAACAGCATCAAAATCACCAGGTGCAGCATTATTAATTTTATAATTAAATTCTACAATATTCCCAGAGCTTAATAGAACTGCTAAATCTTTAGCAATTTCAGAAGGATTGCGTGGTTGACGACTATGTAGATTTGCAATTTTACTTCCACGTACATCTTGAGCTGTTGGATAGTCACCTAGTTTTAATGTAATACCAGTTATGTTTGGTTTGGCTCTCATTAAAGTAAGACAAAAACCTAGCATGTTTTTTTCATCTAAATCGCGAATTTTTAACATTCCAGGTAATCCTGGGATACGAGATAGATCTGAATAATCATAAACAGCTTTTTGCCAATTAGCTTTAGTTTCTCTAATAGCTGCAACAATAGCACGTTGATCATCTGCTCTAGTTGCTATATCTTCATGACTTGGATTTCTTACAAGCATTCCAGATGATGGATTATACTTAGCATCTAAGTCTAGATCTTTAGGATTCATATTTTTAGGTGTGATAGTCATTTTAATAACCTTCCTTTAAAAGCAATTGCAATATTCTGCAATTGGGTTCTTACGGTATTCTTACTTAAGCGGCATCTATTTGCCAAGTCTTTTTTAGTAAGTGGATCCGTCGTCAGTATTTTAAGTATAAGATTTTTTTGTGCTTGTGACAAGTTTTTTGCTAACCATTTATTTTCAAACAAAAATCCAGGAGATGTTAAATATACTTCGTTGTCCATTTCATATGCTCCTTCTAGTTGTAGTAATCCACTAAGTATGGCAGGATCCTTTTTTACTTTTCTCATAAGCTCAGCTGCTTTAAATCTAATATTATTTTCAATATATGGTATTATACTTGATTTATTTATATCAAATTTATCAAATAATTCACAACATAAAATAAATATTTCTGAATCAGCCTCACAAGGATCTAAACCTATCTCAACTAGACGCGTATGAATCCATAATAAAGAACTATTAAGTACACGCCAGAATATTATTCGTTTTTTAGTTAGAGATAATTCTTCTTCATAAAACAGAGGTATTGACAATTTTCGAAGTTTTTGAGCTGTCTTATATGGTATTAGCCATTTCATCTGGTAGCTTTATCTTCTTTTTAGTATTACGTTTCGTAACTTATTCCCACTCAGATATAAAACTAGAGTATTGTTTATATAACTCATCATAGAGAATATAATTAATTTTGTTTTTAATACAAAATTCAACAGCCTGTTTATTTTTATGTAAAACTACTATCATTTTAGCAGCTTCTTCAGGGTAACATTTTTTAAATCTTTTTAATTTATTACGACTAGCAGAATCCATATAACCTTTAACTTCTATCCAGGTGCCAGAAGGCCAGTCATTATTGCCTAATTCTATTTGAAAGTCTGGGGTGTATTGGAATGGTCTAACCTTGTAATCATGAAAGAAAAATGTTCTTTGTTCGAATTTATAGCTTACTTCTAAGTATTTTAGGATTCTTGCGAAGTTCGCTTCGCTTGCAGATCGAAAACTATCTTCGCCTAAATCTTCTCTTTTACCTTTTTTAACATTTGCAAATCTCTGTGTGGCAGTCTGAGTTATTTTCTTTTTAATTGGAAGTCTAGATTTCTTTTTATCTGGTACAGGTTCTTCTCTATCTGTACATTCTACACATACTATATTTACACCCATATCATATCCAGCTGGTAAATAGAATAATGATTTACCACATTTAGTGCATTTAACTTTTTTCTTGCGACCCATATAGGTCTCCTTTCTGAAAAAATTTTTGCTACTTTTCTCTATCCATTTATGTGTAAAATATTTACAATTAGGACGTATGTAGCATTTGTAAATAGTATTACTTATATTACGTTTATCGTCAAGGTAAGTAAAAGAACCATATTTTTTACATAATACTTTCTTTAAAAGTTTTTTTTCTTTCTTTAATATAATCAAAACACCAAGAAGATACTGTCCAATTACAATGTGGACAAGATCTAACTGTATCAAAAGTATCTTCGTGTTTTTCTTTAAATTCAAAGGTTTTATTACAGTTAGGACATTTTACTTCAGTTATCATGATATTTTCTCCTTAGGTTCAAATTTCATATCATTAGTATCGAATAATACTATTTTCATATTACAATCACGTATTATAGTATTTTGTGCAGTTGCTATTACAATATTATTTTGTATTAAAAGCAATTCGAACGGTTCTTTAGTTAATTTATTTTTTATATTTTCTGGAATAGTATTCCATTCTATCCTACCTGTACAAGACGCCATATTTGTATAGAAATGTCGTATATGATTTTCTTCTGCTCTCATGTATGGAGTTACTTTTCTTTCGAATGAGAAATAGGCTATTGGTAATTCATAAATGAATTCATTTCCTTTATGAGCTACAAAAAAGGTCTTTCCATCCTTTTCATTATATTTTGCTATCCATTCTTTTCTTTTATCAAACAGAGAGAGAGAATAGGTATTTTCGGCTCTCTGAGCCTCTTTTATTTGTCTTCTCTTATTCCTTTGTTTCTTTCCCATCTTATTACTCTATATTTAGACTTAGTTGTTTGTTCTGATTATTTGGTCTTTTATTTATACTTGCATCAAATGTCATTAAATATGATCCATCTTTTTGTTGAATAAATTCTACTTTATCAATTAATAATCTATTCTCTGCTATAGCAGAATCTAATTCTTCTTTTGTGTATTTCATTTCATTTAAAAGATGGTTATATACTTTCTCTCCTAGTTCTGATATAGCTTCTTGTATATTTTCAGTCATTTATTACCTCTATTCTTATCGTTTGTATTAGGAAAATATATTATAATAATTTTCTTTCTAATTCTGCTTTTCCATAAAATTCTGTTGGATTTTCTATATTATCTACAAAAATATCTAGTTCCCATAAAAGTTTCCATAGAGGTATTCTTCTATCATTATCAATGAAAGAAAGGTCGTTGTTTACTTGTTGTTTTGGTGTTATGATTGTTCCTGCTCTAAATGTTAATAAGTTATTAATAGCAGCAGGATCTAAAGCTAGAAGTCGATTTAATTTTTTTATCAATTGTCTATTTTTCTTTTTGGCCATTTGTATCCTCCAATAGGTTTCTGAAACCCTCTGTTCTGTATCTTAGCTTTTTTATTTATAGCTATTTTTTTGATTTCTTCAAATTTATTTTCTGATTTTTCTACTAGATCTTTTGTGGTTGCTAAACGTATTTTTTCTTTTAATAGTTCTTCCGATAGTTCTTCATTGTATTTTATTCTTATAAGAATGATTCCTTTCTCTGTACATAATTGAGCTTTTCTCTTATCTCTTTCTTGTGCTTCTAAAAATTCTTTCTTAGTCTTATGAAATCTAGGTACGTGTTTAAAATGCTGTATCCCATCGTATTCAAATCCTAGTTTAAGCTGTTTAACGAATCCATCAAGACGTAGTCTTTCTCCGATTCCATATTCCGTTTTTATAGTATATCCTTTAAATATCTTCTTTAATAAAGATATCATTTTGTCGTTGCCAGAAGAGACTGTTCTTTTAATATTTTTTTGCCAGTTATTATTTCGACAGACTTCCATTATTTGCATAGGTGTAGCTTCTATCTGAATTGCGATATCAGAATAAGTATATTTCCCTGAAATCGCCATCTTTTCTATAATAGAGAGTTCTTTGTCTGTCCATCTTCTACAATTATCAGTAAGTTTTTGTTCTATAAGTTTACTATAAACAGATAATTTTGAGCGTTCTAATATCTGAGCCATTTTAGAATAAGAGATTCCTTCAAATGCCATTCCTTTCAATAAAATTATTTCGTCTTCTGTCCAAAAGCTATTTTTTTTTAGTCCTAGACTAACTGCTTTGAGTTGTATAGCGTCTTCAGATCTAGAAAGTATTTCTTCTAGCTGTTCATTAGAACAACTAGGATATAATTCTTTTAATTTTTCTACTTCTGTATTTTCCCACCATTTAGTCTCTAGATCTATTTCTTCTTTTTTAAAGATATAATATATAGATCCAACTGACTTATCGATCTTTTTGGCTATCTTAATGATATCTTCTTTTCCATAGTTATTCAGTAAGTATTCAAGTTGTTCTTGTGTCCAATTTTTATATTTAGAATCTGTCATTATTCTTTGTTACTTTCAATGGTGGTTTGCTAATTTTAGGCACTGTTTTTCTTTATTATTTTATAGAAACTGAAATTATGGTATAAAATCATTTTCGGTATTCTTTCTTTTATTCGTATTCATTATTATTTATTCTAA
>Ga0172381_10001997_pt1 | contig 23213 bp, 40 predicted proteins | sample Leawel6488metaG_FD_119754 | JGI IMG/M metagenome (GOLD analysis project Ga0172381, IMG submission 119754) | Leachate microbial communities from a municipal landfill in Southern Ontario, Canada - Leachate well 64-88 metaG | ecosystem: Engineered > Solid waste > Landfill > Unclassified | place...
AAATGGCGATATTTATAATATTAAGACAGGATTTAAAGTAAGTTATGTAAAAAATAATGGACAAATAATTGTTAGCTTATGGGACTCCCAAACAAAGAAAAATTATCAATTTACAAGAGAACAGCTGCTGGACTGGAAGAATGGTAAAGAAAAAGTTTATAGATGTAAGATCTGTAATAAATGGGCTAAAGATATTTGGTGCGATTATTGCAAGGAAAAATTAGAAGCAGTAAGGATTGTGATAAAAAATGCGAAAAAATAAAGTAAATACAACAAAATATGAATCTTTAGAATGCCGAAATTGTCCAAAATGCAAAAGGATAACAGAAACTGAAAATCCAGGATTAAATTATTGGAACTCAACAGGTCGGATTTATTTGATTATATGTAGTGACGGATTTCAAAGGACTTGCGAAGTTGGTGACTCAAAACCATCCAACTGCTTAGTATGGGAGCGAAATATGGAAAATTACAATGGATAACTTCAAAGGAAGATATCTGGAATCTGAAATTGACAAATTTACACAATTAATTGAAAATAATATAAATACTAAAGATAATTTAAGCCAATTAAAGAAGGTATGGGAAGAATATTTTATCTATAGGCAAAACAAAGAATTTACGCAAAAAGAAGAAAGTTTATCAACAAGAGAAAATGAATGCTACCTGTTACTGATGGCTGGAAAGACAAATAGAGAAATTGCCAAAGAATTGTGGATAACAGAAAATACAGTAAAAAAACATGTTTCTAATATATACAGTAAAATGGGAGTTAAAAATAAAGGCCAGTTAATGGCGTATCGAGGTGATGGAAATGTCAAAGAGTAAATATTATACGCATGTAGAAAAAAAACTTGAATTAATAAGAAGCTGGCGAGAATCAGGATTAACAGAGCGTCAAATTGCTGAAAAACTTAATATTGTATATAGTACTTTGCAAAAATATAAAACACTTCATGAGGACTTAACGGTAGTACTACAGGCCTCTAAGGCAAAATTAGTGGCAAATTTAAAGAAATCGCTATGGCAAGAAGCCATAGGATATGAATATACCGAAGTTCAAGAGTCTTCAGTAATTATTGATGGTAAAGAAATAGGAAAGAAAAAAAGAACAAAGACAACGAAGAAAATGAGAGGAGTACCAAACTTACTTGTTTTTGCTTTATGCAATATGGCACCTGAAGAATTTAAAAGAGTTGATAAAGAGGTTATTAAAGAGCTTGAAGATAAGATAGATGAAAAATTTAGATTAGAAAATAGTATTTTCCAGAAAGAGTTTGAAAAGCTATTTCCTAAAAAGAATGGTAATAAGGAAAATATATGAAATTAGAAGATATTGTTTGTAATGTACCTGATTGGGAATCATGGTTTTGCTGTGCACCAGTAACAAAGGACCATTTTTATTTTTGGATAAAAGAATTCTTCGGTATTGGAATACCCTGGAATCGTGACGGTAATTGTGAAGGTCATAGTTATCCTTTTGACGCAATGTGGGAGGCTTACGCAGAAATATCGCCTCTTTCAATATGGTACGCAAATCGCTCTGGCGGAAAAACTTATGATCTATCAATTTTAGCATTTATGGAATCAATTTTTAAAAAAAATTGTGGCTGTAATGTTCTTGGTGGTTCTCTTGATCAGGCACAAAAAGCGATTGCGTATTTAACTGAATTCTGGGCGAGTCCACGTGCTCCATCGCATATGTTGATCAATAAACAAGTTGCTGGAAGAGGTTATAGACTAACAAATGGTTCATGGGTTCGTGCCTTGGCTGCAAGTTCAAAATCAGTAAGAGGTAGCCATCAGCCAAAACTTAGAATTGATGAAGTTGACGAATTGGACGAAAAAATTTATTTAGCAGCTTTGGGACAGCCAAAAACAATGAATGATATACCAGAAAACGTAATAATTTCATCAACACTTCATCAGGCTTTTGGGTTAATGAGCGACATAATTGATAATAGACACACAACGGGAGCAAAGCTTTTTAAATGGTGCGTTAGAGAAGTTGAGGAACCTAATGGTTTTTGGAAAAGTGAAGAAATAGAAAGCAAGAAAAAACAAATAACAAAGGAAATGTTTGATTCTGAATATCTATGTTTAAGACCAAAAATTGGTGATACGATATTTGACTTTGATTCAATAGATCGGGCGTATAGAAGAGGAATAAGTGATAAATACGAAGAAAGAGCTTTAACAGAGGCAGGCCTTGACTGGGGATATATGGTTACAATATTAAATTTAATTCAAGATCATAGAGGAAATTTTACTAATCCTAAATCATTTCCCTTTGAATATGTTGAGCTTAAGGATAGATGTCTTGAAATATGTAAAATTTGTAAGGAGTATAGAATAGATAAGTTATATGCAGATAGCAATCCCAAAGATAGTAATATTACATTAAAAAAGACATTTGAAGAACAGGGTATTGATACAACATTGGTGCCAATTGCTTTTAATAAATGGAAGTCTGTTGCTATTAATGTATTAAGATTCATGTTAGAAAGAAACTTATTAAATATAACAGACTATACATGCCAAAAGAAAATGAAAGCATATCATTACAAGAACCCTGAAATTGGCGAGATTGCCAAGGAAGATGATCATTACCCAGATGCTCTAATAGCTTGGGCAGCATCAAGGTATAAAATATTAGGAATATAGCTATTTATTTTAATTGAAAAGGAGAAAAACCATGGCATATTTTAAGAAGAAAATTGTAATATATAAAGATAACTTTACATCAGAAAAAGCATATAATGAATGCATAGATAGTATGATTAGATCAAAAGAGTTGGAAGGTTATGATGAGATAAAGACAAATACATTCAAAGATTATACCGAAATAATATATTAAAAGGAGTATAGAATATTATGGCATTTTTAAAAGAAAATAGTCAATTTCCTCCAAGCGAGTGGTCGTTCTGGATGAATAAATATCAAGAGTGGGCAACATGGTATTCTGGTGAGCCAGAAAATTTAAGATCATATTATTCAAAATTGAATACAGATATATTCAATGAAATGTTTTGGTCAAAAGCAAGTAAAGAAGGTATGTCTGGAGCAGTTCACTTGCCGGCAGCTGGGGACATTGCGACAACCTCTGCGAACTTATTATTTTCAGAGTCTCCAAAAATTGTTTATGATGAATCGAAATTTTCTGGTGAAAGAATAAAAACTTTTATTTCAGAGAATGGGTTCCAAAATACATTGTTAGAAGGGGCTGAAATAGCTGCTGCGATGTCTGGGTGTATTTTAAAGTTAGATATAGAACCAGATTTAGTCGGCGTTCCAGTAGTATCTATTGTAACACCAGCACAGTTCTTTCCTACATTTTGGAGAGGTAGATTATGGGAAGTTTTGTTCTTTAGAGTCGTAAAAGAGACAAATGAAGGTTTATTCTATAGACTATTTGAGAATAGAAGAAGAGAGGGACGAAACTGCATTATCGAGTATGAATTATACAAAGGGTCAGTTGATAAAGTGGGAATAAAAGTTGACATTAATATACTTGAAGAAACAAGTGTGTTAAGTCTTGAAAATGTAATTTATGAAAATATAGATGGTCTTGGGTGCGTATATGTTCCCAATATGAGGCCTAATAAAATTGTTCCAGGTTCTAGTTTAGGAATTAATGATTATTCTTCAAGTATAACATTATTACATTCTTTGGATTTTACTTGGACATCATGGATGAGGGATTTGGAGCTTGGAATGGCTCAGATATTTATTGATGAAGAGCTGTTGACTAAAAATAAAAGTGATATCAATGGGGTCGAGTCTCAAATGAATCGATTTAGCAAATATACTAAGTCATTCATGAAGATCAATTTGACAGCTTGGAAAATGAGTGGAGACACAGGAGCGAAGCCAATAGACAATATTCAATTTGATGTTAGGGTTGATGAACATGCAAAAACATGTACAGAGCTTTTCGCTCAAATTATAAATCAATGTGGCTATTCTACACAGACATTTGGATTTGGAGATTCATATGGAAATGCTGAGAGTGGAGCAGCTCTTAGAATGAGAGAGAGAAAAAGCCAGTTAACTAGAGAGAAAAAGTCTCGGTATTGGAAACCAGTAATTATTGAATTGTTAAAACAAGCTCAAAAAATAGATCAGGCTGCCAACTTACAGAAAATGTATGAGATTGATGAAAGTATAACAATCGAACTTGAAGATTCAATAGTTATAGATAGTATGGAGACAAGCGAAGTAATTAGAAACTTGGAACAAGCAAGAGCCATAAGTACATATGCGAAAGTTAAAATGCTGCATCCTGACTGGGAAGAAGCAGACATCGAGAATGAAGTAAACCAGATAAATAAAGAATCTGGAATAACAGGGGAGGTTATAAGTGATGAAGTTTAAATGGGAGACTCAGATCGAGTATGAGTTTAGAGAAGGAATAAATAAGCTTGCTGAAGAGGTTGGAAAGATATTGCTTGGAACTAAAAAAATAGCTGAAGATAAAAATTTAAGTTATGAAGTAACTTATGATGGAATAGCAAAGAAAGTTAATCAATTAAAAAGAATGGTTACTCCTATTTGTTATGATGAAATAAAGAGATTATTGATGGATGGATATGGATATTATCTAAAGGGCTATGGACTATTAATTAAGAATGAGATAACAGAAATTATAACAACCAAGGCTGCTATGTTTATTAACTGTGCGAATTCTTATGTGAAGATAGCAACATGTAAAAATTTAGAGCTCCTTGAAATGAGACAATTAAATTATACAGAGGCAGAAAATGAACCAGGATAAATTTTCAAAATATTCGGATTATTTGATTGCTGGAGCTCAAAAGGTTGTATTAGATATTGCTAAATTAATAGTTGATCTGAATAAGAAAATAATAAAAAATCCAAGTAATATTATTTTTGAAAGAAAGGTATATGAAAAAAAAGTTGAAAAGATTATTAAAAACTTTGATAAGGAATGGAAAATATGGGCTGATGAAGATTTAGCAAAAGCATATATAGGAGGATTGAAAGATGCTGAAAGAAGTATCTTAGCCAGTGGTAATAAGCTCAATAAGAGCGGTGAAATATCGGGTAAGTTATTATTAAGAGATTTTGCCCCGCCACCCGGAATACCTGAAATTCCGGGTCAGATAAGTATGTTATTCAGTAGTGCTGGATATGCGAACCATGAAACTTTTTTTGGTGTTTTTAGACAGTCTGCGTATTATAGCTTAGAAGGTCAGCACGTTCAATTGATGAGGGTAGCGAATGATATATATCGAGATATTGCGATAATGGCTGGTGAAAATCATTACTCAGAAGCTGATATATTCACCAGAAGAAAATTTTCGCAGACTATGTTAAATGAGTTCTCACGAAAGGGAATTCAAAGCATAACATACAAGAACGGTGCAAAATATAGTATTGATACGTATTGTGAAATGTTAGGGCGTACATTGACAGGACGTTGCGCCTTGCAAGCTAATATTAATAGAATGACAGAGAGTGGATATAGTTTAGGGATTGTAAGTAGTCATTTCAGAGCTTGTGATTTTTGTACACCCTATGAGGGCGTAACACTCTCAATGGATGGAAAGGCGAAAGAGTATGAAAGTATATGGGATGCTGAACTTCAAGGACTCTGGCATCCAAATTGTGCTCATGAAGTATCTCCATTCTTTGAAGATGTTGGAAATATACTGCCATCAAGTATTGACCCATATGAGCAGGAACTTGTTGATCAATATGGATATAGTGAAGCTCAGAAGATGAGTTATGCAGCACAGCAGAAACAAAGATATATTGAAAGAAATATTAGAAACTGGAAGAGAAGAGAAGTTATTTCCCTTGATTCAAATACAAAAGATTATTCAAATAAAAAAGTAAGAGAATGGCAAGCAAAGCAAAGAGATCATTTAAATAATAATAAGTATTTACGAAGAAAATATGAGAGGGAGGGAATAAAAAAAGCTCATTGATATGAATATTGACCTTTTGGAATATATGCGATAAAATAGATATATTCTGAAAGGAGGTTTTATCATGAAAGAATTAGTTTTACTTAAAAATAATAATCCGATAACTACAAGTGAAATTGTAGCAGAAGGAGTAAAAAAAAGTCATAAGTCTATAATCCAACTAATAAGAACTTATGAAAACGACTTGAATGAGTTTGGAACTTTAGCATTTCAAATGCGGAAGTCTGGGGGGCGACCTACAGAATTTTACTATTTAAATGAACAGCATGTTACATTTTTAATTACATTAATGAGAAATACAAAAATAGTTATTGAATTTAAAAAAGCTATTATTAAAGAATTTTTTAAAATGAGGAAAACTCTTTTAGGTTTGGCAACACAAAAAGCTAATACAGAATGGCTGGAAACAAGAACAAAAGGAAAGGTATCAAGGTTGAAAGAAACGGATGCATTGAAAACATTTAGAGACTATGCAATTAATCAAGGAAGTGAAGGATATAAAAAAGAAGATGCTGTTTATATAGTATTCACTAATATGGAAAATAAAGCATTGTTTGTAATAGATAGTTTTATTGTAAAAGACTTAAAAAAGAAGAAAAAAAGTTTAAGAGAGTTATTGAAGATAAATCAACTTGATGAAATAAAACAAGCTGATGAAATAGTTTTAAAAGCCTTGAATGATGGAATGTGTGAAAATATGAGCTATAAAGATATTTATAAACTAGCAAAAAAAAGAGTTGAATTGTTTGTAAGTCTTAAAGGTCGAAGTATTATTCCGAATATAGATTTTAAAAGAATAAAATATGAAGAAGAGGAGTAATTATATGTTATTTAAAGATAAGAAAATTCTTATTATAGGTGGAACAGGTAGTTTTGGAAATGCATTTATTGAAAGACTTTTAACTACAGAAGTAAAGAAGATATATGTATTTAGCAGGGATGAATTGAAACAGCATGAAATGAAGAATAAGTATTCAGATGATAGACTTTGTTATTTCATTGGAGATATAAGGGATTATAATAGATTGCTTATGGCATTTAAGGGAATAGACTTTGTCATTCATGCTGCTGCTTTAAAGCAAGTGCCATCATGTGAATTTAATCCATTTGAAGCGGTACAAACAAATATTATAGGAGCTCAAAACATTATAAATGCTGCTATAGAAAGAAAGGTAAAAAAAGTCATTGCCCTATCTACAGACAAGGCGGTTGAACCAATTAATTTATATGGGGCTACAAAGTTATGCATGGAAAAGTTATTTATATCAGGAAATAACTATGTAGGAGATCAACAAACAATTTTTTCATGTGTTAGATATGGAAATGTTATAGGTTCTAGAGGTTCAGTAATACCTTTATGGAAACAATGTGAAAAGAATGATTCCAATTTCCTTTTAACCGATATTGACATGACTAGATTTTGGCTCACTCTTGAAAATGCTGTTGATATCGTTTTATATGCGTTAGGATTAATGCTAGGACGTGAAATATTTATTCCTTTATTAAAATGTGTAAAGATGATAGACATCGCAAAAACCATAAATCCAAAGCGTAAAATTGATATCGTAGGAATTCGACAAGGCGAAAAGTTACACGAAACTTTAATTAGTTCAGAAGAAATGAAAAGAACTTTAGACATGGGAAGAAATACTCTCATTATTCTTCCAGATCAAAGTTATTTTATAAAATACAATGGTGGTAAATTTATTGGGGAGAATGCTTTTAAATACTCATCAAATAACGCAGAAAGACTAACTAAAAAAGAACTGGAGGAAATGATATGATTGGGTACGGACATCAATTTATTGATGAATCAGACATTGAAGAAGTGAAAAAGGTGTTAGAAGGTGATTTTTTAACATGTGGTCCCAAGGTTAGGGAATTTGAATATAGATTCAGAGATTTTACTGGATATAAATATGCTGTTGCTGTAAATTCAGGGACAGCAGCACTTCATTGTGCTATAAAAACATTAGACTTACAACCTGGGGATGAAGTTATTGTTCCTAGTATTACCTTTGCAGCGACTTCTAATGTTGTCTTATACGAAGGGGGAAATGTTGTTTTTGCTGATGTCTCAACGGAAACATTATTAATTGATCTTGCTGATATTGTGAAGAAAACAACAACAAAAACAAGAGCAATTATAATAGTTGATATGGCTGGATATCATTGCGAAAAACATTATGAAATACTTAGACAATATTGCAAGCAAAGAAATATAAAATTAATATCAGATTCATGTCATTCATTAGGCATGATTCAAAGAAACAAAGGAAATCAAATAGCTGATATTGTTTGTTACTCTTTTCATCCAGTAAAACACATAACTACTGGTGAGGGTGGTATGGTTCTGTGTAATGATAACTTTGAATATAAGTTGATGAAAGCATTTAGAAACCATGGAAGGTTTGAAGAGTTTAATTGGGATATGATAACAATGGGATATAATTATAGAATGCCAGATATTAACGCAGCTCTTGGAATATCTCAGTTGTATAAATTAGAAAAATTTATAGACAAGCGAAGAAAGATAGCAAGAAAATATCATGATTGCTTTAGAGAAATAGAAATATATCAAGATATAGAAGAAAGCAGTTATCACTTATTTATTATTAAGATAGAGAATAGAAATAAATTTATGTCATACATGAAAGAAAATGATATTGCTTGTCAGATTCATTATAAGCCAGTTTATAGACATTCATATTATGGGAATCATATTGTAAACTGTCCAAAAACTTCTTTGATAGAAGATAAAATAGTAAGTATACCAATATATTATGGTTTGTCGGATTTCTATGTAGAAAAGATTATCGAATTAATACAAAAGTTCAGATTGAATCTTGAAAAATAATATTAACTATGTTAAAATGATTTAGTAAATTTATATAGTCTATTTTGTTTGACGGCCAAAATAGACTATATAAAAAATAAAAGAGTTTAGTGAATTCGAGCCGTCAAATTTGGATTCATTAAGCTCTTTTTTTATATAGTGAAAGGGGCTATTATGGTAAAAGAAAAGTATGAACTGTTGAAAGAAGTTGTACCAGATTTATATAAAGTTAATTTAAGATATAAATCTGGAAAAGTTAATTTTGATATTATAGGAAAAAGAGGTATAAAGTTAAAGCCAGTAACAGTTGATTATTCTAAAACAAGCTATTTCTCTTTTAATAAAGGGAAGATTTCTTATAAATACTCAAAATATGAAATACTTTGTTTTTTAGCTGGAATAGATGTTATCAACAGGGATATAACTTTAGAGTATATCCAAGAAGAACAAAATCAGAAAAAAATTCAAGAATTGATAAGGAGGGAGTTATGTGGGTGAGATAGAACAGAACATTGAAAGATATGAAAGGGAAATAGATATCTTAAAGAAAAAGAAAGTTGGTGTTGATATTGAATTAAAAAGAAAAAAGGCTGCTTTTGATGCAGAAACAAAAAAGATGATTGAAATTGATAATAAAATAATTGGACTTGAAGAATTAATAAAAAGCTTAAAACCAAGAAATATAAGGATATCAACACACGCATTATTGAGGTATGTTGAAAGAATACTTAAAATTGATCTTGAAGAAATAAAAAGAAAGATCATTAACAAAGATATTGAGCAAAGTTATTATCAGTTAGGGGATGGTAAATACCACAATGGTAATATAACCCTACTGATAAACAATGATACAGTCGTTACAATAACGAATAAGGAGGATTTATGAGACAGATAATATTAGATTTTGGAAGTGGGAACACCTGTTTGAACGATGAGGCAACAATTAGGGACATGTATGATCAATTATTTTTAATTGACAATAAAAGATATGAGATAGGAACTACAGTTTTTATAATCAATTGCTTTATAAATTGCGAGCGGAATAATTATATCAATAACATACTTGATAATCTGGTAGAGGAGCTTGACAAGCATGAAAAACGTTAAATGTAAGTTTTGTAAGACAATGACAGAACTTGAAACAGATGAAAAAAAATGTAAAGTGTACTGTTGCCCTAAATGTTATGCGAGATTTAGATATGAATATGATTGTTTTGGCATATGGATATTAATGAATACACAGAAGGGATTTAAAGTATGATTTTTATAGTTATCCATGGAGAGTATGAAAATAAGGAAATTACTTTAGTTACAGAAAACATAGACAAGGCCATTAATCACTGGCTGAATTATAGAAGTGATTTTGGATATATGAATATTAAGCACAGTATTGAAATATGGCATAATGATAAAGCAGTTTGTATATATGGTAACTTGTTGTCTCATCTTATAAACAAGAAAAAAGATATAACTTTTGAAGAGCTAAAAAATGACATTATGAAACATGCTGGATTGTACACTATAAGGGGAGAATGGTAATGAATATAGATATTGAAGATTTTAATATTATAAAGATATTGATATCAGAAAGATATCACGAACTAAAAAATAGAGACAGTTATGAAATTGATCTTGAAAAATTTGAGATAATTAAAAATATGTATTATAAATATTGTAAGGAGAATGGAAATGAAAGAATGTAAAATTTGTGGTTGTGGAACAGATGAAAAAACTGAAATTTGTATAACCTGTCAAAGTAAGCAATGGCAAGAAAGGTTAGGAGGGAATGAAAAAGATGAAAACAATAACAGACAAGGATAAATTTAAAAAAGAATTAGCAGAATTAATAAATAAATACTCAATGGAAAATGGAAGTGATACACCAGATTTTATCTTAGCAAGTTATCTGATCGGATGTTTAGATAATTATGCTAAGATAGTTAACGAGAGGGATGGTTGGTTTAATTTCAAGCCATTTCAGAATATTATAGGAGAGTGAACAAGATGAATTTAGAAAGAACATTAAGAAGTATGACAAATATTACACCAGATAAAGATCGAATTGATAAAATAGAAGATGTAAGAGAAGGATATAAAAATCTTGCAAAAATTTTATTTGTAAATTGTCCAGACTCTTTAAATCTAGATTTGGCAGTTGAAAGATTAGAAGATAGTTTAATGAGAGCAGTTAAAAGTATAGTGTTAGAAAATAATAATAAATATTGTTCATCTTGTGAGATTCCAGAAGATGATAAAAATTGTATAGAATGTAATATGGAGGATTTATGAATATAATAATTATACCGACTAGACTTGATTCTAGTCGGTTGCCAGAAAAAGCGAGTATAACAATAGCAGGGCAGTCATTACTTGATTGGGTTATTACTGGTGCTGAACACTCAAGAAACTCGTCAATTATTTGTTTAGCAACAACTAACGATATAAAAGATATTGAATTTATTGAACAGTACAAAGAAAAAGCCTTTACATTTTCATGGGATGGGGATAAAAATAATGTATTGGGAAGATTTTGTGCAGCAGTTGACTTTGTTGAAAATGAAGTTGAAGAAGAAGTCGAAAATATTGTGAGGTTAACTCATGACTGTCCCTTACTAGCATTTTATCCACATCTTATTGATGAAATGATTGATATTCATCTAGAAAATAAAAATGATTATACCCATAATAGGGGGAAACATGGATATCCTTCTGGACTTGATGTTGAAATAATTGAGAGGGATATTCTATTTGAAATCAATGATGAATCAAATACTGAAGAAAGAGAACATGTTACCCTTTATGTAAAAAATAATCCTGATAAGTTTAAAATAGGAGAAATAGATGCTCCATTTAGGGATATGTTTGATCTAAAGTGGAGTATTGACGATTATGATGATTTAAGAAGAGTTGGCGATATTATAAAAATGAATATATTGAGGGATTGGCATGAATAAAAGAAGTGAAATAGAGAATGATATTATAAAATTAATTAATAAATTTGATGAGCTAAAAGAATCAGAAAGCAACCTAAATAAATATCATGAAATATGTTTTGAAACTATTAAGAATGATTTAAAGGCAATGATTTCATTTTCTAAAGCTTTTGAGTATTTTAAATTATGTAACAAGGAAGGTAAAATAATCAATGAATAAATCAATGAAATTTATAAACAATAAAGTATTTATTATTGCAGAATTATCAGCGAATCATGGTGGTGATATAAATATTTTTAAAGAAACAATAAAAGCAGCAAAAGATGCTGGTGCCGATGCAGTAAAATTACAAACATATACACCTGATACATTAACAATAGATTGTAATAATAGTTATTTTAAACTTAATAGTGGAACTATTTGGGATGGTAGTTCTTTATATGATTTGTATAAAAACGCATTTACTCCATGGGAATGGCATAAGACATTGATGGAATATGCTAACAAGCTTGGTATATTGTTCTTTTCAACACCTTATGATAATTCAGCTGTTGATTTTTTAGAAAATATTGATGTTCCATTATACAAAATAGCATCCTTTGAGATACGGGATATTAATTTTGTTGAATACGTAGCATCTAAGCATAAACCAATAATAATATCTACCGGAATAGCCAGTTTGAATGATATTAACGATTCAATAGTCGCATGTAGAAAAGTTGGTAATAATCAAATAATCTTGTTAAAATGTACGTCATCATATCCAGCGAATGTTGAAGATAGCAATTTGATTACAATTAGAAACATGAAAGAAACATTTAATTGTGAAGTTGGTTTATCGGATCATACATTAAGTATTGCATCCCCTATAGTTGCTGTTTCTATGGGAGCTAAAGTAATAGAAAAACATTTTATATTAAATAAATCTATTGGTAGTCCAGATGCAGCATTTTCAATTGAACCTAAAGATTTTAAAATAATGGTTCAGTCGATAAGAGATGCTGAAAAATGTATAGGAAAAATTGATTATAGTTTAAATGAAAAAAAACAAATAAATGGATTAATTGGAAGGTCTTTATTTGTTGTTAAGGACATGATAAAAGGTGAAAATTTTACAAAAGAAAATGTTAGATCAATAAGACCTGGATATGGATTATCTCCAAAATATTTAAATTATGTTTTAACAAGAACTGCGTTGACTGACATAAAAAGAGGAACTCCTTTATCAGAAGATTTAATATAATTAAAAAATGGAGGTAAAATAATCAATGAATAATAAATATGAAGTAGTATTAGGCGATTTAAATATGCAGCAATGTGAAGTAGTAAGACAGTGGAGAAATAAGCTCGAAGGTGTGTTGAGGACACCATTCTTTTTAACTGATAAAATGCAGGAATCATTTTATAATAATATTATTTGCAATAGAAATAGTAATAATAGATTTTTTGGTGTATATACTTTTGAATCACTTGATAGTAGTTTAGCAATTAATACAAAGACAATGCAAGCACGACGAGTAAATGAATTTATAGGAATGGTAGGTCTTGTAAATATTGAGTGGGAGAATGGACTTGCAGAAGTATCAATGATTATTAATCCAAATCTTTGTAATAAGGGAATAGGAAGTCAAGCTCTTGATCTATTACTTGACAAAGGATTTAATCATATGAACCTAATAAACATTTATGGAGAAGTTTATGAGTGCAATTCTGCTGTTAACTTTTGGGTAAAGCAGATTAAGAAATATGATGCATATACAACAACATTGCCCTCCAGAAAATATTTTGATGGAAAATACTTTAACTCAGTATACTTCAACTTTAATTTTAATGATTGGAGATTAAATAAATGAAATACTTAATTTTAAGTCCGTTTGCAGAAGACGGACTTATGAATTCTGGTGATGATTTAATTATTTATTCACTAACAAAGCTATTGAAATATAAACATGATGTAGTATCTATCGCAAAATCAACAGAAAATAAACAGAGGATATTTGAAAAATGTAACATGGGAAAATATGAGTACCTTATCTGTCCTGCATTTAGATGGACAATAGGTGAGAATGAAGAGATATTGGAAACAAGATTAAAATATATTGAAAAAGCAATAAGATATAATATCCCTGTTTATATTATTGGTTCTTCTTGGTGTATCTATCCAGGTATAAAAGAACAAACAAGCTTTAAAATTAATTCAAGGGAAAGAAATATCTTTGAAATGTTAATACAAGATAAAAGAAATTATATTTCAGTAAGAGATATTTTAACTCAAAAGTTATTATTTAATAATTTTAAAGTTGAAGTACCAATGACAGGTGACTTAGGATTATTTGATCTTAAAATGATTGGAAGAGAGATTAATATTAAAACTTCTTTTAATATTGCAGTCTCATTGCCTCATAACGTTAGACATTATGAAGATACTTTCCATTTAGCAGCAAGACTAAAAAACACTTTAAAATGTGAAGTTTTTATAACTTCTCATCAAAAAGAAACAAAAGACTTGAAGTTTGGCAATATTGAATATATTAACTTGGCTGGAAGAGCTGATAAACTAGAATGGTATAATAATGTTACGCTTCATGTAGGTTTTAGACTTCACGCACATGTTTGGTTTTTGAGAAATAGAAAGCCATCATTATTAATTGCTGAAGATGGAAGAGGATTTGGAAATTTATTAAGTTTTTCGAATCTAGGAATGCATTCAGCTCCAATCTATATAATGGAAATGGCTAAAAAATATAAGTATGAATCGCAAGTTTTAAAAAATATAGGAATGAACGCTAGTATTGATATAGAAAAAGTAGTAAATAAAGTACAGAGTGAAATGTCATTTGGATATTATGAAACAATTATAGGCCTAAATAATGTTGATAATGCGTGGAAAAATAACACATGGCGAGGTAATATAAATGGAATCAGTTAAAAAAGAATACTCTAGATACCTTGATGGAAAGAATATAATAATTGTTGGTCCTTCAAAATCATTAGAAGGGACTAGGATGGGGAAGAAGATAGATTCCAAGGATGTAATAGTTAGATTGAATAATAGTTATCCTATTTATTATAGCGGTATAATGCGTGATATAGGCAGTCGCACAGATGTATTATATCATACTGGGGCAATTGATACATGTCTGAGATATGCAGCCAATCTAAATAAGGTTGGAAGAATTCAGATTTTAGATAAAGATCATTTAAAATGGTATGTAGCTAAAAGAGATCATATCCTTGGAAGTAAAACAGATAAAAAGTTTTTAGAGAAGTTTCCCTTATTAGTTAATCAATACTTTATAGGTGAGAAGAAGAAAGATAAAATTAAAATTTTAAATGTTGGTATTCATTTCATGAACGAACTTGATGTTATATTCAAGAATACAGATGCCAATATGAGTACATTGGCAATATTGCATTTATTACAATATAATATAAAAAGCTTAGAAATTGTTGGTTGCGATTTCTATTCATCAGGTTACAACAAAGGATATACAATTTATAATACTATCAAGTGGGATGACAAGACGAAGTCATTAATTAGAGTTGACGGAAAGAAGAGAAGAAAGCCTCAGAAGCCCCATGATTATAGAATACAGATCGAATTTTTATTAAATATAATAGAAAATAGCAACAAAATAATAATAGATCAAAGTATTCTAAAAAAATGGAAATCAAAATTATAAGGAGATGTTTTAAATGAGTAAAGAAACAGATAACTATAATATCTACAAATCAAAGCCAGAAGATTGTTTGAATTATTGGAGAAATCCATCAGAAAGAAATAATCCAAAAAAATATACTTCGCATTCAAAAAGAAGTCAATTCTTGGTTGATTTCTTCAAAGAAAATAATATTCCTCTAAATGCTAGTATTATGGAACTTGGTTGTAATGTGGGAAGAAATTTAAACTTTTTATACAATAATGGATATAAGAATTTAAATGGAATAGATATAAATCCCAATGCTATAAAACTAATGAAACAAACTTATCCTAATTTAAAAGCAAAGACAAGAGTTGGAGAGCTTGAAAAGGTATTAATAAGAGACAAAAAGGGATATGATGTAATATTTACAATGGCAGTATTACATCACATTCACCAAAATAATATATGGATATTTGAACATATAGCAAGGTTAGCTGATAAGTTAGTCGTAATTGAATACAAGGGAGATAAGAAGAGAAATTATAAAAACATCTTTGAAAATTATGGATTTACAACACTTAAACAAGTTACTGATGAAAATAAAGTTGGAATTAAAGGCTATTCATGTATTCTATTGGAAAAACTTGACCATCATGAAGCTAAAACAGAAGAGTCTGAGCAGCAATATGAGAAAGGGAAAGATGATATAACTTTTGAAGAACTAAAAAATAATACTATGAAATCAAATTATGAAGATGGTGTTTTTTCTGATACAAACTTAGATGATTCGGAGCAGAAATGTGATGATTGATGTAATTTACTTAAATGGAGGAAAGGGTATTCGAGCAGGTCTCGGATATCCTAAACAATTTACAAGATTGGCTGGTAAACCAATTATGATTTATGGACTTGAAGTTCTAGACAAGATCAAAGAAATAAATCAGATAATTATTCCATCTTCTTATATTGACACAACAATAATTTTACTAGAACAGTATCAGATTAAAAATTTCAAGATCATTGAAAATGGTGAGAATCGCCAAATGTCCGTTTATAATGCTTTGGGACATGTAAATACAAAGCATGTATTAATAATGGAATCAGTAAGACCATTTATAAATATAGAATTTGTTGAGAATATCATCAATATTGATAGTGATTTTGTTGTACCTATTTCAAGATCATTGGCTACAGTATTGACAAGAGATGGAAAAGTCATTGATAGAGATCAAGTTGGTCAAGTGCAGATGCCCCAAAAATACCTGAAATCTCTTTTAATTGATTGTCACAATAAAGCGTTCAACAGGAATCAATTAGAATACACAGACGATGCAGCTTTAGTAATAAGCGAATCAGACTCGAAGCCATATGTCATTGATGGACTTGAACAAAATATAAAAATAACTACCCCATTGGATTTAAGAATAATGGAAGGTTTGTTCAAGGGGGCTGACAATGAATAGCATAATTGTAACAGGTTCGTCAAGGGGAATAGGAAGCGCGATTGCTAAAAAGTGGTGTATAGCTCACAGAGATAATTTTTATTATGGGATATCTCGATGGAACGAATTTGATGTATCAAAGAAAGATGTTTTGGATAATCTTCTTAATTCAATCGAGGATAACCCAATAGCACTTGTAAACAATGCAGGTATTATTGATATGGGAAGTATTGTCGAGTTGTCATATGAATCGTGGGCGAGGCAATTTGACGTAAATGTTCATGGTGTTTTTAATTGCTCAAAAGCCTATGTAAAATTTTGTATAGCAAAGAAGATCAAAGGTAAAATTATAAATATTGCGAGTACTGCTGGATTATCTGCTAGGCCGGGTAGGAGTGCGTATTCAGCAACAAAGGCGGCTATTATAAATTTCAGTTTAAGTATGGCCGAAGAGTTAAGAGATTATGGAATAAAAGTATATTGTGTATGTCCTGGAGCTATTGACACAGATATGAGAAGATATATAAATCCTGATGATGATTTTGAAAATATGTTAAAGCCATCTGATATAGCAGACTTTGTCTGCGATCTCATAAATGATGGAAAACATCTTGATAATCAGATATTGAAGGTGGTTAGATGAATTTTTATAATAGAAGTAGTAAAGAAATCATTATTGATGGATATAGATTTCCTTCGAGAAAATATGTAAATTTAGAGATAACAACAGAGGTATATGAAAAATGTTTAAGTAATAAAAATATATGGATAGCTGATAAAGTAAATGAGAGAATAAAGAGAGCGGAGGCAGAAAAAACAATGATAGTAACAATATTAAATACTGCACACTTTGAAATTAAAGTTGAAAACTTTACATTTAAACCCTTTGAAATAGCTGAAATAAAACTGGGAAGAAATGAAGGAATATTTAGAGAGTTAAGATGTAATAAAATGCTAAGGGTTGATAGAGTAGATAATGAGCAATATATAAAAAAACACAACTTAGTAGAAGGGAATAAATTTAATTTTATTTATGATATCCAGTCTCAACATGCAGGACAGGCATATGAATTCGCTATTGAAGCTCTTGCCAATCCTATAATGAAACACTTGGGAGATGCTGGATATTCTAATAGACCGCTAAAGAAACTTAATTGTCGGTTCTTTTCATCACTAAGAATTAACGAACAGAATAAAGTTCTTGTTGGTCCAAATGATATATTCTTTAGTCATGGAATAGCTGATAAGAATTATTGGATAGGTAGTAACATCAAAGATTATAAATATGCTTTTGTTCCGGGTCCAGCTTGGGAAAAAAGAATGAGAAAAACAGGATATAAAGGAGAAATATTTGTCTGTGGATATACTAAATTAGATCCACTTTTAAATGGAGATTATGAGAAGAATAAATATAACAAACCTTATATCGTATGGGCACCAACACATGGCTATCATACTAAAAACAAGGGACGTAGTACTTATCCACAATGTTTAAATTTAGTAAATGAGATTGATAAGAAGTATCAAACAAAAATAGCTTTACACCCTACAAGTAAATTACATTCACATGAAAAACATACTCCTACACTTCAAGAACTTGTCGATGCCGATGTAGTAATTGCGGATGCTGGTTCGACATTATATGAAGCGTGGATATTAGGCAAGCCAGTCATATTTCCTGATTGGATATGTAAAGCTGATACAATGAATCATTTTAAAAGTGATAAAGATAATTTCGAATATCAAATCTATGATAAGGGTATTGGATATCATGCTAAAGATATGAAAGAATTAAATAAAATGATTGAGCTTGCATTAACTAATGGAATGAAAGAAGAGGAAAAAGAATTTATTGAGGAGATATATCCCTCGAATATAAGGGGTAGAGCTGGAGAAATTGCAGCAGACCATTTAAGAAGTATTTATAATATGGTATACTAATAACATAAATCTTCTAAATTAAAAAAAAAGGAATCAAGTTTTTTGTTTCATTTTCTTGATTCCTTTCTCCTATTAATCTTGTCTTGTGTAGTTCTTGCCACAGTGATTACATTTGATTATTGCCTTTCCATTCTCATCAAAGCCTATAACTTTATTATCTGATTTGGAATTTCCGCAATAAGGGCAATCATTTTTATCTTTCTTAGCCAATGTTACTCACCTCCTTTCATTCATTGTTAAGTAATGATCTAATTTCAATGATTTTATTAATTTTAACTCTGTCTTATTGAAATTATCTGATATAGCTATGTCTAAAGTTATATTCTTTTTTCTTAGAATTTCAATAAGTTTGTCCATTTTTTTTGATTCAATCTTCTTTATTCTTTTTATTTTTGTTGCTTGTTTATGTGCTGCAAATACAAAGCCATTATCAATCATGATTAAATCCTCCTTGTAATATAATTTACTTACTAACTACATTATATCACATTGTAATTATAATGTATAGTGAAATATGAAAATAATTACTGTTTACTTTAATTTTTTTTTATGATAGAATAAATTTATATTAAAGTCAATATTAAAGTAGGTGATAAAATGGATTTGGAAATAAGTAGAAAAGTGCAGTATACAATATATTTATCAAGAGATTTGAGCAATTATATTAAGGAACTTAAAGAAGTTAAAGGCTGCACTTATAGTGCCTTAATGGAAGCTTTAATAAATTTTTATAAGGAGAGTCAAAAAAAATGAATAATGAAGTGATTGAAATTTCAGCAAAGGTTGAGGAGAAAATAGTTGAGCTTAAAAAGCTAAACGAACAAAATATCAGACTAAAGGGAGTTTGTAATATTCAACTTAGTTATTATCAATCTCAGTTAAAGGATATTGCTGATAAGTTTGAGCAGAAGAAAAAGGAGATCGAGTTTGAAATAGCTTCAGCATTGGATATCTTGATTGAAAAAGGCGTTACCCTCGATTCAACAAAGACACAAAGAAAGTTTAAGTCTGTATCAGGTGATGTAGTAATCAAAAATGCTGCAAAGACAATAAACAAAAATGAAGAAGTCCTTTTAAATTATCTTAAAAAGAATAGACCTGAGTATGTTACAACAACAGTTACAGAAGTAATAAATTGGAGAGATTATAAGAAGTTATTAAGCTTTGATAGTGGTGGAAATGTAATAGATCGGGATGGAAATCCAGTAGATGGAATTAAGGTAGAAACAAAGCCAGAAGTGTTGATGATTGAACTTAAGTAGGGAGGTTATTATGTTATTTACAGGGAAGAAAAACGTTGTAAGATCAAGAAGAATTTACATGAATTTGACTCAAGAAGAGTTGGCACAAAAAATTGGTGTTAGTAAAAATATAATTAGATTGTATGAAAAGCAGGAATGTTCTATAAAATATACTTATGCTAAAAAACTTGCTGAATTGTTTGGTATAAGTATAAAACAGCTATTTGAATAAGGAGATTTATAACAATGTTATTTTATAAAGAAGGGGAAGATGCTTATAAAGCATCCTCCTTAAAGAATTTTAGAATATGGAAGAGACTTAGAAAGAAAGATATTTCAGATAAATTAAATATGGATTTAAATATGTACATAAAAGTAGAAGAGGGCAGAAAGAAAATAGATTTAGAGACTGCAAATAAAATAACAAATATTCTTGAAACAAATATCGAAAGAATATTTAGAAAGTTGGTGTAAAAATGATTGCAAAAATATATTTACATAGAAGTAAGGAAGAGAATTGGGAACTTCAAGAGAAGGCAAAAAAACAAGGAATAAAAAGGGATGATCTCTTATATGTTGGCTATGAGGTTGAAATGAGAGTTGAAGTAACAGAGGATAAAATCAAAGTATTAGAAATCAATGGGGTTAAACTTAAGGAGGATATATTCATATGACTAAATTAGGATGGGGAATATGTTGTGCAGTAACTTTGATCATGATTACAACACTTATTTTTTTAACTGAATTTATAGTAACTTCAACAAATCCACCAAAGTATGATAAAAACGACATAATTGAATTAATAAATACAACAAAGGCAGCAGATATTAAGATCAATAATAATAACATCAAATTTACTGATGAGGGCGAATGTTGTTTTTATATATTCTATAGCTATGATGAGGCATTAAAGCTTGAAAAGAGATTTGGCGAGAAATACAGATACAATATGTATAGGTATAGAAATATATTGTTTTATACAGACAATGTTATGTTATTAGATAAGTATGTAAGAAAAATACAATTAATGGAGGATTGATGAAATGTATGGAGAGAAATCAAATAGAATAGCAAAGAGACTTGAAGAACTTGAGGAAAAAGGAAAGACAGATACAGTAGAATATAATCATCTTAAAGAAAAATTTAGAGAATTAAGACAGAAAGAGTTAAAACAGTTCAACAAAAACTATAAGGCAAATAATAAGAAACGAGGTAATTTTTTATAATGAATAATTTAATTGAAAGTGATGATAATATATTTGATGAAAACTTCGAAGAACAGGTATCAATGGATGCCATGTTTGAAGAAGAGTTATTAAATTATAGGGAGGCAAAAATAAAAGCAGAGCGATATATTAAAACATGTCAAGCAGTTATTAGTAATTATGAAACAAAAATATCCATGGCTAAAGAAAGAATTGATTCGATGGAAGAAAGAACTAAATTGATGATGTATTCAATGATAAAGAAGAATATAACAAAAGGTATAGTTGGAAGTGAGTCAATCAAAGAAAATGATAAATGTTATATGTACTCAATTCCATCTGCAAAGTTTTTAATTATAAAACCAGAACCAATTGTTGAGAATGAAGAAAAATTAGGAAAATGGATGTTATCTAATAAATTTTTTACAGATCATGAAGGGAATGTTGATATAAAAAAATTAAGAGAAGAATGCCAAATTATTAATGGGGAAGTAGTATTTAAAGAAACTGGTGAAATAGTTGATGGAATGAGCGTGGGTGAGGAAAGACTTGAAATTAAATTGATAAAGGGTGGAAAGTGATATGAGAAGATATTCAGATGAACAGAAACAAGAAGTAAAAAACAATCTACAGAAAGTATTAATGTATTATGGATTAATACCTGGTAAACCAAATTGGACGTGCTTATCTACAAGACACAGTACTCCAAAAGGTTCATTAAGTGTTAAGGGAAATGTCTGCTGTTGTTCTTGTGGGTTGGAGGGTGATGTATTTAATATTATATCAATTATTGAAGGTCTTGACCTAAGAAAAGACTTTGGATTGATAATAAGAAAGGGTTTAGAGATATTAAACTGCAATATCGAGCCCCCTGAAATAAGACTCGATATTATAAGTGGTGAAGAGAACGAAGAAAATAAAATAACTGATCTAACAGATATTATAACAGAAGCATTTAAAAAAGCCAAATGGTATCAGTATAAATATTTTTGGCAAAGAGGAATAAATCAAATTAGTTTGATAAAAAAATATAGAATTCTTTATTGCAATCCTAAAGAAGTATTTACATCTGACTTACTTCCTAACTTGTATAATCTTCATGCATATAGAAATATAATTCCTATATGGCAAGATAAAAAAGTGGTTAATTGTATTCTTCGAAGGGATGATTATTTGAGTATGAAGAATACAAAAGTTTTGAACTTGAAGAATGTACCTGTAAAAATCTTTAATGCTGGATATATCAGTCATACTTCTTTAAATGATTTTATCTTTATTACTGAGGGTATTTTTGATGCCCTTAGTTTTGAGAATGAAGGGTACAAAGCTATTGCACTGAATAGTGTAACAATGTATAAAACATTACTTTTTTTTATTAGCGAGAATATTGATCAATTAAAGAAGAATAATGTCAGATTCTTAATATGTCTTGATAATGATTTAGCTGGCAAAGAATTTGGGGACAAATTAGATTATGCTATAAGATCATTAAATATACCCTCATATTTGCTGAGATTTAGCAAATATAAAGACGTAAATGAATACTATGTAAATAGTAAAGAGCTATTTCTTAAAGCGATAGAATCGACAATCAGGGCTATAAAAATGATATAGTCTTGCATAAAATAATGATCTCATATAATCTATATATATGAGATCATTATTTTATTTAAAGGAGGTTTTTTTGTGAAGGATGATAATTATTCGCCTCAAGGTTCTAAGATATACAAAAAAGATGGTTCTATTGGATATCTTGAAGATTTATTTAAAAATATAATTGTTGATCAATTAAGTAACCTAATAGTGAATGGGAATGATGTGAGTGCATTAAATCCAGTTAATGTTGATACGAAAGATGTGTCAGATGCTATGATGGGCAATCTTGGCGGAGTTTATAGTGGAGCTGCAACGATTACACCTGCTGCAACATATATATTTAATGCAATTCAGATAGTTACCAATGCTGTTCTTACATGTACTGGTGCACCAACGGGAATAACAGCAATAGCATTTGAGTCA
>Ga0172381_10001999_pt1 | contig 23185 bp, 35 predicted proteins | sample Leawel6488metaG_FD_119754 | JGI IMG/M metagenome (GOLD analysis project Ga0172381, IMG submission 119754) | Leachate microbial communities from a municipal landfill in Southern Ontario, Canada - Leachate well 64-88 metaG | ecosystem: Engineered > Solid waste > Landfill > Unclassified | place...
CCCCCCCCATTCTCTAGGAAATTTCAAGGGTAAAAAATTTAAAATTTTAAAATTTTGATTTTCGTAGAAATGTATAGAAACCAAGACCCCCAAATTATGATCATGAAATTGTGCAAGCGATGCAATACAGAAAAGCCGGAAAGCGACTTCACAAAAAAGGCATCTTCAAAAGATGGATTATATTATTGGTGCCGCGAGTGCTCTAGGAAATACCAAAGAGAAATAGATTCTAAACCGGAATCTAAAAAAACAAAACGAAAATATTATTTGCAAAACAAAGATGCGATTTTAAAACGCGGGTCTGAGTACAGATCGCGCGAAGGTATGCGGGATAAGATGAATGCATATCAAAGAAAATATTTGCAAACAGGTGAATTGAGGGCTCCCCACCCTAAAGGATGGGGCTTCCAGTAGGCTGTTGGCACTACTTTTTCTTCGGTTCATTTTGACTCTCCACATACTTCATCAGTACTTCAAGAGCTACCTGCCCGGTGGTTGCTACAAACTTTGAGTCTGACCAAAATGAGTCCCCCCAAAGCATATTCTTAATCTCTGGGAACTCTTGACGGAGATACCGGCTCGATACCCCTTTCAGAGTATTGAAAACCTTTTCGAGGTCTGTGCTCGGGGTTGCCTTGACAAGCATGTGGATGTGATCAAGAGCCGGTTCCATACCGGTGATCTCAATCTTGAGCCCGGGTGCAAGCTCGCGGAAAATCTCTTTCAGGCGCTCGCGGATCTTGTCGTTGTAGAGTGCTTTTCGGCGGTACTTGATTACAAAAATGATGTGATAGTGCAGACTGTAGACAACGTGGTTCCCACGGTCGAGATCGTATTTTGTTTTGCCGGTCATGAGTCCCTCTGACTGTTATAGCAGCGCTCCTCCCACGGGCAACTGCTTGGAGGGGTTGTTCTGTTTACGCATACCCTATACCCGTAACACCCGAAACATACTGGCTTTTCCAATCCCCCCTCCAGATCTTTGAAATCTGCTATGGAGGTCATATACGTCCCTGTCCTTCGAGACAATCGCGAATATGATTCTCCCATGCCCATCCAGTAGGGTAGCCTACAAACTCAAACCCACAGATCGGACAGTTGTGGGTCTGCTTTAATTTTAAGATCTCATCCGATGTCATGATCTCAAAAATATCGCGGCGTTCAGTCATAGCCAACCTCACGACGGAATACGTCCCCAGACCAGTCAAGGGAAACATACTCCCGGTACAGTCTTTCAGCGTCTTGCAACGTACTGAAAAATCCATTCCAGATACGGCCTGTTTTGTTTTTCATGATTACCTCCCAAACAATACTCTGCATTTTATTCCACCCCTTCAAACCCCGGACAGAATTTCCTTGTTTCCTTTGACATCTGACCACATCGGCGTTTCCCGTGTATGAAGTTCGCATTTGCGTTGCCCTTTGGTTCATTGCAGGTGCATTCTTCAGTGAACCTTTTGCACTGTTTTACTGTTGGCTGCATACAATCTTATACGCCACATTAGTAGATATACTTTTCTATTGGTCGCATACAATTGTTAGCAGGCAATAGGCGCGGAATGTGACGATGCGGGAGGCACTTCATCCCCGTCCTAAAGGGCGGGGTCTTCCCGTGCCCCCTCATCACTCCCGAACGGTAGATAAAGGAAGAGCATACAATTCGCGTAGCGGGCATAAAGATAGAATGAAGTTTGGAAAAAAGAAGAGCGACCTTACAGCTAGGTAGTGGGGCAATATAATCACAAGACAGCATAACAAATGTGCCATGTGTGGCATTGAGTTCTCATTAGATAATAAAGCGACAAAAGACTGCATAGTTCCTTTGTGTTCATTCGGTGAATTTACATACGGCAATGTTCAGGCATTATGTTTTAAATGCAATATGGTCAAGGGACAAGATAACATAATTCCATGTCTATTCGCTCTCCTATTTTAGACAAAATCTTTATTATCCATCCACCCCTTCCTTACACTGATCAACGTGCTGCAAGATTCTGCATATTTTAAAATCTGCAAAAGTGAGGCAATATGGTAGACAACACAGCGCCATACGCCCAACAGCAAAACCTCCAGTGGCGGGCTCTTAACGCTCCGGAAACAATAACTGGCCAGGAACAACAGTTGGCGCAATCATATCTTGCCCAACGCGATGCAGCAGCCGAAGCGGCGAAGCATCAAGAAGCATTCCATCCTCAGGATATTAACTACGCAGCGTATGCAAACGTTCCGCTCTCACAGATGCCTGCAAATGTAGCAAGCAGAGTTCAGGAATACTATACAGCACGCCCATCAGAACGGGCACAAGCGATCACTGCGCAATACACAGCTCTGCGAGGTGTTGAGGCGGTGAATCCATACCCTGCAAATACGGCAGCAGGTATTGCATGGGAAGTTGCGCGAGGAGGCGGGGTTACAACAGCGTCTCTTGCAGGGAAAGCAATCGGCGAAGGATATCAAGGCCCGATTTTGGCGGTTTCTGGGATCTCGACAGTTCCCACTCGTGATATTGCCTCGGATATGCTTACAGGCCCAAAGTTGGCGGCCGCATTACCGCCTGGAACTACAACAGCATACATGCCATACGGAGAATTTGCACAAATTGCAATGCCCGGGTCGAAACTCCTATTAAGCAAAGAAACGGGCGAACTTGGAGTTTATCAGCAGCCAGCTGGCCACTCGCAGTTTATGCTTACTGGTGGTGGGGGACGGGCTGCGTTACAGTCTGGAATGTTCACTGTTGAGAAAGCCGAAACCCCGTACGTAGTAGAGCAGTGCAACATTGGATCGTATGTTTTACCGCCCGGCAAAGGACTGTCACGTCTTGGTGCTGAAGCATATGGTGGGGTTGTCAGAACATTAGATGAACGAACCCTTGCACCAGGTACGGCAATCTCCCGCTATGCAGGGGAATATAATCTCGCAAACTTAGTACAGTCAACCCCTGCCAGCAAAGCCGAAGCCCCAGGTGCGAAAATTCCGTGGAGCATATCTGAAGAATCGCCTGCTATCCAATACATGGACAAAGATGGGATCATACCCAGTTCTGCAATTGCCGTGCCGAGTGGTGGCAGGTTGGTTGGCGGGAAGACTGTTGCGGGAGTGCCGACTGTAACGAAAGCTGGAGTGGAAGCATTGCCAATGCCGTTTATATCCCCCGCTCAGAAAACAACCATCGAGGAACCCACTGGTGAAATCTTCGGTATGAATGTTCCGGTAGCAAGCCAGATTCTTTCATTTTTCCAGCCAGGAAAAGAAGTTACAAAGACCGAAGCAGTAAGAGTACTTCCAGAAGTAACCACACTAGAAAAACAGACGGCAACCCAGATAGAAGGCGGTATGCTTTACACCGACTACTACAAAACCACTGGCGGGAAAGTAACGGCTGAAACCACAACGGAGAAAGCAACACCATCTGGATTCGATGTGTGGTTATCTGGGGCAGAAAAAACCACGGCGGGAGTAACAGGGATCAGCAAACTGCCCACACCAACAACCGAACAGATCAAAGAGATGGGAAAGAACCCATTTTTCGCCGCAACGCTCCCTGCGGTATCTGGGCTTTTGATGATCCCACAGACAAAAGAGTATACAGCAGCGTTCATTCGTGGAGAATCAACCCAAGTGAAAGAACGTCCTTTAGAATCTGCAATTTCTTATGGCGTTGGATATCTCGGGGGAGTCGGGTGGAAAGGTGTCGAAGCAGTGGTTGGCGCCGGTAGAGCTGGTGCGGCAGAACAGATCCTCTCTAAAGGTGGAGCCTGGCGGGCAGCGGATATCTTTGCGGGAGGTGTAATGAAATATGCTCCTGTTGCGATGGGTGCAACCTACGCCGCTGATGTTACTACGAGAGTAACAAAAGGTGGAACCGACTTCACGCCAGCAGCAGCAGAGCGCCTTGGTGGTATTGCAATAGGAGAGGCAATCCCAATGGGTATTGGTTTTGGCCGAGGATACGAAGCCCCAACCAAGATATACACGGCAGCGCGGGGAGCACAGATTGGTTACCGGCAGGCACAGATGGAAATTGCCGGTGAGAGAACCACACTTCTGCAAAAGCCGACTGCGCCAGGAGAGGTTGGTTTTAAAGACGTTGCTACCTACGTTTACGGTCCCAAAGTATCCGCAGCAAAGTTGCAGGTAGCAGACATCCTTGCCGGTAGAACGGGGGAAGTTACCGTTGGGAGGGCGTTAGAACTTGGTGCTAAACCGACAGAACGGTTGGCGGCGGCGAAACAGGCGGCGTTAGAAGCAGTTATAACAGCAAAGGTTCTTGCAAAACCAACGATTGAAGCGGGACTTGGTCGGGCATCTATTGAAGCCGCAAGATATAGGTATGCTGAAAACCAGCCAATCGCCGAAGCAGTTTATGGCAAATATTTCGAGGCAAAAACAAAACTTCCAGTCAAAGCAGAGCGGGCATTAATATCTGCGGAAACGGGTTTATGGACATTTGCACAAAAAGCAAAGACACCCAGTATTACAATTAAATCTTCTATCCAGGAGCGCGGGGGTCTTGGAATTGATACCACGATGATAAAACGTCCGAAAGAAGAAATTGCCCGTTTAAACGTGTTATATGATGCCGGAAAGAAATTCGGGGGTGTAGAACCTCCAGCAATTTCTCCAGCCACGGGATTGCCCACAGGAGGTAAATTCCGCAGAACTATAGTTGGCGGGAGAGAACGCACCGGTCTTGCAAAAGAACCGTCGCTGAAATCGCAGGGTATGTCTGAAAAGGCAACGGGGGGCGAGGTTCCAAAAACTGGAACCAGAGTAGATTACCGTGGCAAGCCCGTATCAGAAAAAATGAAACCACTGGGCGACCGTGCAAAAGGAACGAAACAAGCGGCATCTGCCATGCAGATCATGAGCGAGAAACTTGCGGTTCCAGAAGGTATGGCGAGTGGTAAAGTTGCACCAATGCCACAACGAACAGGACTTGTTGGATTCCCGCAGATTCAGATGGGAGTTCCAAGAACAGATGTTGTGCAGGTTATCGAACCGACAACCGAAATCACGCAGAAACAGCGTATGGTTATGGTGCAGCAGCAGGAAGTTGTACCGGCTTTAATGGGTGCAACCGTTACAGCGCAAAGAACCTCACAGGAAGTCGCGCAGAAGCAGCGGCAGGCGCTTGCCGTTACTCAGATGAGCGATATCACGTCTGGCACCAGGCAGACCGAACGCACCAAACAGGCGCAGACTGAATACAGCAGGCAGATGCAGAATGAATTGAAATTGAGATTCCCAACAACCGAAATAAAAACTCGTGAAATACAGACCCCTAGAACGGGTTCTCGTGTGGATATTTTGACAACCCCGCGTACAGATATGACAACCATTGAAACCCCACGGACAAGAATAACTACAACAACAACTGTTATTCCGCCATTTATCCCACCGGATCTACCGCCATTTGGTGGCGGCGGTGCCGGTGGCGGCGCTCGCAAAGGTTCCCGCGCCTATGTGGAAGTACTCGGGTTTGAAACCAGCAGGGGCCGCAAAGGTGTGTGGACTTTTGGAAAGCGGAAAGTGAAGAAATAGAATCTATATTTTTATTGTGCAACAAAGGCACGATTGATACAGTGCGGAAATGTTTATAATTGTTGCAGTCCCATGATTGCAATAAAGGTGAGTTTTTGCAGACACTTGGTTATGTTAGGATTTCCAACCCAGAAAAGCAAGATCCCGCATCGCAAGTTAAGTTGATGCAGGAGCGTGGTATAGATATCGATAATATCTATATTGATATGGTAAGTGGAGGAGTCGCCCCATCAGATCGTGTTGCTTTTAAGAAATTAAAAGAACGGATTTCAAACGGTGACATATCAGAACTTGTAATATCTGAATATTCCAGGATTGGGAGAGACATGATTGAAAGCCTTTCGGAAGTGTTGTCTCTTTTGAAACTAAACATTCGTATCCAGTCGTTATCAGAACGCGAGAAGATGATCAATCAATACCCAACGGTGACAATGCAGTTATTTGCTGTGTTGATGTCTCTTGATTCAGCTCAGCAAGAGAGAGATCACATAAAGGAACGCACACGGTGGGGAATGCAGAACGCTAGACAGAAGGGTACTAAGTCTGGTAAACCAATTGGAAGGCCAAACGTCCCAGTGGATTTTGCAGCAGTTCGCAAGCTGGTAGAGGAGAAGGGACTAAAGGATGCTCAGGCAATTCGAGTGCTCGGTATAAAACCAAGAACCTACTATGCGGCAAAAAAGAAGATTGCAGAGAGGGGGGTGTGATTTAATGCGCCAAGAAAATAAAGTGGCGTTCGCAAAAATAAGGGATGCCGTGTACGGTAATTATGATACTGTATTACTATGGTATAAGGTGAATTGGATCATAGTAAGTGCAAGCCATCATATCTCTAGTAGGAGAGGAAAGCGTGGTCACAACATACGCCAGAAATTCCGTCATACAAATTGGAAACTCGCGCAACAGTTCTATCCAGAACTACGGATATACAAAATTCCATACGACATAAATGGAGATTCCCCGTGTGTATTAAAAGGGTGGTTATATCGGACATACGAGTGCTTAATATGGAGATGGAAGAAATGACCTTCACACTTGAAGACAAACGCGATAAAATCCGTTCACAATTGTTATTTGAGATCACGCATACAGAAATACCAGAAAAGAAAGAAAATAAATCAATATGCGGTTTATCAAAACGCCACCGATTTTTACAAAATCCAGAACACAAAAGACCAGTTGGCGAAAAGCGAGAGTATAGTTACAAGTGGTAACTTATCACCTTGCATACGTTGAACGGGTGTATCCGGCTTTCCTCACGGTGCTCCAAGCGATACGGGCACACTTGCTTTTCCGTGCAGGGATTTCTCCTGGATTATCAGCACGACAAGTTGCATACACTTTCTTAAGTACCTTTTTGCCATATAACGGTAAAACGCCGGACGGTGGGGGTGTATATGTCATTTTTTCCTGCTCATGCCAGCAACCCGCATAGCAATAGCAATACTCTGTTTCTGTGTTCTTCCGGTATGCATCAGTTCTTTGATATTCGCACCAATGTTAGCGCGGCCTTTCTTTAATGGCATGAAAATAGATATTCGCGTAAGATAATGAAACTATCCCAAAAAAGTTAAAGGATTCGTCTGGTAAGCGGGATGCGGATGGTGCTTTTACTGGTCTCAGCCCGCAGTACGCGTTCTGGCACAAGGCGGTCGCGCCCGCTTGCTTCACGAATTCTGGTTTCCTTTTTCATAAGTCACCTCCTCAAAAGTTCATCCAGTCCGAAACGGTCCGTAGTTTCTTTGCAGATTTTTTACCAGTGCCAAGCCCAAGCCCTTTGCCGACATCTTTCTGTACATCAAAAGACTTTTTTAGCCCGCCTTTCGGAAGTCCTGCGAATGGATCGCCAAACATCTTAGGCGCTTTGGCAATGGGGCGGGGGGGCATCCTGCGTGTCGGTCGTGGCTGCGGGGGTGGTCTTGGACCCATACTAAAGTCCATCATATGCTTACCACTTCCGCCCATACCCCCAAGCGGGTCCACCATCGGGAATCCCCCGCCCCTGCCACCGCCACCGTGTGGGAACGGGTCGATGAAGCTGGTGCTGTGTGCACGGCCTGGTGCGTGAAACTGACCTTTGGACATAGGGGTTTTCTTTTCAGAGATCATCTTCCTGACCTCTTCCTTAGTAAGCCCTTTGCCCCCAGCGGTTTGTTTGCGAATATTTTCCTCGCGGATTTTATCCCAACGCGACGGTCCGGTTACTTTATCAGAGATCTTGGAGTAAATACCGCCGCCAACTTCTTTGGCTTTGCCCTTTACATCATACATCACATCTCGCACATCGGCTGCACGGTCCGGATGCTGTTTGCGATAATACTCAACTTCGCCTTTCATCTCCTCGCGTTCGGAGCCGTACTGAGAATCTTCAAGTTCTCGTAGTTCTCTCTTCTGTTGGATCGCCCCCTGCTTTCGCTGTTGAGCACTCTGATCGGCCGGGTTCGGTTCATTCGCTTCCTGATACTCCAGCTCCTCTTCGTATTCTTTCTGCTGTTCTTTGGATAGTTTCTCAACCATTATGATCCACCGTGGGTTTCCTCATAATAGGCGAGTTCTTCTTCCATCCATTGGCGTTCATCGCCTTCGACAATATCTGCCATAGTTTTAAAAACCTCCTGATTGTGCCTGACCGGTATTCAGGGCGAAGTTGGCGCGATACTTCAGTTTAGTATCGACAATAACCACGCCCCTGTAACCGATCTGTACCGGGCGCCCGATAGGTGTCATGATGATCGCCTTCAGGGTTCGTTCCGGTATCCTCTGGTTCAGTGCAATACCGAGCGTCTGGTGAAGGGCAACGTGGGAAGGCTTGCTCATTGGAGGATCTGCCCAACTCCGCATTGTTTATCCCTTCTGGAACGCATTGGCTACACCAACAACGGTGTGCCCAAGGACTGCGATACTTCCGAGAGTAACCATACCATTAACAAGAGTTTTTGTTGGGTTCTCTACGGAATACCGCAGTCGCTCGTTCGGCTGTTTTCTGTACTGTATAATGAACGGGTTATACCGCATTCCGATCATCTCCTTGGGGTTGGAACCCCGTGTCTTCCGATTACTTTGCGAATGCCGCCAGCCATTGCTGCCATACCTTCTGCTTTAACAGGACCGTATGCAGGTTTTGGATTAGAGTTTCTGTTCATCCGCTTGAACGTGTCACCACATTTTGAAATGATAAGCACCTGCCTTATGAATAGAATGGGGATTGAGATATATAAGGTTTGTTGGTGAAAAAAGGTTATTTGAGGTATGTTACCGCAATCATACCCAGACTTATAAGAATCGAGCCTGCCAGGATAATGTATCCGTACATCGTGTAATCGGTGTTCGTTGTCTCATTCAGCGAATGGGCAAACTGTCGAAGGTATCCGTCCCACATTGGGGCGATGTGGTCCTTTGGTATAGCGAAGTCGATACGACGCCAGTTAACAAGGAACGTTCGCGGTATATCCGGGCAAGCCCCGAGTTTTCCTTCCGATAACCTGCGGTAAAACTTCCCGAGGGTCATGATCTGGTCGTCTGGGTTCGCATCGTTATACACGGAAGCAACACGCTCTATCTCTGCACGGACAGGAGAATCCAGTTTGAGCCATCCCCCGGCATCGAATATAAGATCGTCAAGCACCCGCCCAATTAACCCGCTGGGTGCGTAATCCCAATCCTTCTGCAACTCCTTGGCTTCCTTCACCGTCATATCAAATATGAGTTTGGCTTTCTTCTCGCTCCGCATTACGAAGTTAAGGTGCTCATCGAACGTTAACGCAGAGTTCGTGTGGTAGATGTGCGACAGGAAATGCCCGTGCGCTGGTGTCAGTGGCATCCAGAAGAAGAAGTACCATACTGCATAAGTACCAGCACAGAGCAGGAACAACGCCAGCATTACCCAGATATAGAGTTGCAGACCCAGGACCGTCTGGTTAAGCAACCCATCGAATAAGATATATTGTGCCATATTACACTCCTGGAATCGGTATTGGCGATGAAGGCAATGCTGCTGCTGTAGCAGTTGCTCCATTGGTTACAAACATATACGTCAGTGCGATGACGATAATGGCGAACACAAGGCAGATAAATACAGGAATTGCCTTCTCCCACGCAGATTTCACCGGCTGGGTCATGTTGAGGTCGTTTGCGTCTTTCAGGATGGTTCCGCCGAATTGTCCTGCTGTCCGGTTCTCTGGGGTATACTGGTGTATCATCGCGGGGTCGTAAAGCGCATATATCGGGATCTCAACACCGTCTGGGTTCTCATGCTCTAACGCATCGCGGTTATCCCGGTACGTCTTGTAGTTTGTAATCATCTGCGACATATCGGTGATGCCGTCGTTGTGCTTCCGGCACGCCACACCGATAGCGATTTCCGCAACGGGGTCTTTAGGATGGTCGAAGATTTCCGAGATGAGCATGATAGATTTGTAGCCGAACATCCCGACGGCATAGGGAGAAGTCTGTAACCACCGTGCAACACGGGTCGGGTCTTTGAACGACAGCACCTTCTCCATATAGTCAAGCGCCTGGATTGAGAACGCCCGGTTAAGCCCGAACGATAACACCTGCTGGGTTTTCTCGTTTCCCGCTCGTGCCGCTATCCCATGCCCTTGTACCGGACGCATCACGAGATACTTGTATACCCACCATAAGTTTGTGGATACAAGGAACAGGATGAACATAATAAGGACGCCGAGCCACACTGGGAACGCGATTCCTTGCGGTGCCATGTCCCAGAATGGATCGATTACGACACCCGGGGGTAAAGCCTGAAGGTCGCCCATTTAACGCTCCCTAACGGTACTTGTTTGCAATTTAAACAGGAATACTATTTTTTCGTCTTGTGATAGACTGTCTAACCTTTCATAAGTAGAATACAAATCGTGATACTCTTCATTAGAGAGTATAAGACATTCACGAAGGAAACGTCCAAATTCTTCTGGTGTCATCTCATTTCCCCCTTAAGAATCCAAAGAACCCGCCGGTGTTCTGCGGGTTCATGTTCTCGGTTGGCATCTTCACATCGGACTTCTGGTTGACGTTCTGCGTCATTAACAGCGTCCCATCCCTAAGCCCGCGTTCTGGGTTGTCGCTCCGTGATCGTGTCATGTTCAGTTTCAGCATAAGTTTCCTCTGGCGTGACTTCACCCACTCTTCGTTACCATCGCCACCGTTGATGGCTTCAATCTCGGCATACTCACGAACGATCCAGTTATATTCTTCTTTCGTGAGGTTGGCTTTCGCCAGTTCTTCGGCAAGAGCGGTTTCAGTCAACCAGAACTTATTTGCATCTTCGTTCTTCGGGACGTTGTATTGCAACCACCTGTCAACCCTGCGAATGTCTGGTGCCCCGCCCATCTGGAGCATCGGATTATACATGGCTTCCATTGCCACCATCTGCTGCTGTTCCTGCGGTGACATTGTGCCATCGCCTATCATCTGTTGACTGTCGGGGATTGTCTGGCCGTTACGCATTGCGCGGAGTTGTTCGGGGGTCACTTGTCTTCACCCCATCTAAAATCTGGCACTATCGGTTCAAGCCCCCAGAATAGCAGGAATAATGATATAAGGATTAACTGCAAAAGTAAGTAGCACATTGTTATTTTTTCAAATGGTGTAAATACACTCATTATTGATAATGTGTTTATACCAGCAGTATACACCACAAGTATCCCCATTAATCCTAAGAAGAATACTTTAAACCGAGAAATGTTCCAAATCATTCTATTTCACCTTCGCAGATTCCATCTTAGCCATCGGTATTGAGAACGATTTACCATCGCTGGTTCCATACCCGCAATACACAAGAAAGCCGAGGTCGGCTTGAATCTTGTAGCATATCTCCACGGCAGCAGCCCAATTCTCCGATGCATACAATCCTACGGCATCGATGGAATCCATCGTGTGCATTGTAATCAGGTTGTCGTACCGAGTATCCCCGTTGAGGATAAACGCCGTCTGGAGCAACGCCATGAAGGAACGGGTTGCCGGAACCTTGATGCTTGGATCATCGCTCAGTACCCGTGAGAACGCTGCACCGATGTCGTCCCGTAAGTTAGATGGGAGCATTGCAGCATACTTCTTGTCTTCGTTAGATTCTTCGGTCATGTAGGTCCGTCCCGCTTTTTACTTTCTGCAAGAATAATGTTCACCCATTCGCGGGAGATACCGGCTTCTCTTGCAATACCGGCAATCGTGCCTTTCTTTCCTTTAATCCCGTGTGAGAACATATCCATAACCTCATCGTAGTGAGACAATATCTCCCGTCGTTTTTCATTCCTTGGGGATACTTTCTGCATCATCCCTCCGTCTTCAGACTGCGCCCAGTCTTCAATAACGTTCCCGAGGTTGTCGGTGTTTTCTTTACGGAGAATGTCGTATGCTTTCACAAACTCTTCTGATGGTTTGTTTGTATACCACGTCCTCATACGGTTGCGTTCTCCATTCAACGTGATCTGGAAATACTTGCCGGTGCTTTCCCGTGCTTTCTTCCCGAAACCCATGTGGTTGCTCTGGGACATGCGATAAATACGGCACCGGTTGATTGTAGTGCCCGGAAGGACGCCTTCAACCAGAATACCCACATCAGCAAAGGAACGGGCAACGGAGTCGATAAGGTTGGATGCGATAGTGTTGATGATAATACAATGCCGGTAGATACGTGCCGTCGTCAGGATATAGTTGAGGTACTGGTTTTCCGGGGTCTGGAACTTTCGAGCATTTGCTGCGATACTGGCATCGTCAAGCACGAACACCTGGTTGGCCCGTTCTTTCAACCTGCTGGGTGATAGCATCGCCAGAGTGCCGGACTTATCGACGCTTCGCACGTTATCAACACTGAAATGCGTCTTTGGTGGCGTGCCATCGAGCGCACAAAGGCGCAAATCCAGCCGTTCCCCGAGATATCCGCATACGAGCGATTTCCCAACGCCACGGTCGCCATACACTACGACAATTGCATCTAGGGTATGTTCGCCAGTCATACGCCGTGCAAGCCATCCGATAACATCATTGATGGGGGTCGGGTCTATCAGCCCGATAGAACGGAGATATTTGCGGTATAATTTAACCGTGTCTTCGGATGTTACGCCAGGGTTCTCACGCTTGATGCGGGTGTATGGACCCGGCATGTTAAACATTCTTTGGAAGTCATCCCTCGTCGCTATCAATAGTGTCGCCCTCCATCTGGGTTATATGATCGTCCTGCGGGATTGCTTCGTCTGGCGCTGTGATCTCTTTTGTCAGTTCCGCTAGGTTGGGAATGCTGCCGTCAGCGATACGCAATTCAAGTTCTTTGATACGTGCCTTGTCATTCTTTAACTCGTTCTTGACCTTCTTGTACATCATGTACTTTTCGAGCTGCACGATCAGTTCTTCATCGGTAGTATCCGCTGCCGCTGATGCGTCCAGCGTGGTGATGTGGAAAGCGTCGTTGAGGAACTTGGTGCTGGCAGATACCACACAGAACCCACGGATGAAATCGGCTTGCTGCGTTCCGAGTTCCCCAAAGACACCTTCCTGGATCTTCTCATTTATTTCCACCATCTCGTTATCTATCTCATCACGGCGTTCCTTTCCCGGGACGCAGGAACGGAGGAACATTGCGTACAGGTTGAACCCCCCTCTATTCTGGTCCTTGAACGTTTCAGTCATCCCAAGCATCACATCGAGGTAAAACTTAAGAAACATCCCGTTGACGGATACCGGGTCGGTATTCGACTGGGTATAAGTTGGCATATATTCTATATTGTGTGTGTGTGAAAATATATAGTTATGCCACAAAGACAAATCGATCTCAATTGCTCCGAAACCTTTATCATATTTCAGTTCTACCCTATTTACTATGGCATATAAGAAACCAGCAACGGTGGTCAAGGTAAAACCTTTCAAACGGCATGTTCCAAAAAACTACAACACATCCCGCCCCCCGAGGAAGTATTAATGCAGAACAGTTTCCTGTTTCGTGTCCCGGGACAGCATGGAATGTATGACTTCAACGAGATCAAAGCAATGCGTTTGCCGAAGAATAAGAATCTCGCTGTCACTGAAATAATGAAACAACACCACTCCCGCGATGTTGGAAAAATGTCTGTCGCTGCTATTCTGTCAAAATTTGGTTAATGTTTTTTATACTTTTCATACACTTCGCGGATAACAAACCCTATTAGGATACCCGCGATTAATCCCACTTCGATATCGCCCATCATTTCCTCCCGAAGTGTTGCTCCATGAAATCATCGTGCACTTCCCGATCTCGTTTCCGTTTCTCGTCGATATGCAACAAACTTTTTATATCATCCTTGATAACATCAAGGTAAGGTTGCAATGGGGAGATCCTTTCCCCTGCCTTCGCAACCTTCGGCGCTTCTGGCAATCTTTCAACGGATTTTATTTTGGGTATTACCGACGGCTTCTGACTTAATCCGGTATATCGTTTCTTTGGGGGTTGTTTATTATCAGACCAGGGGAATTTCATTTTTTCAAATCCTCCAAGAGTCCTGCTTTTTCAAGCTGCTCAAGTATTAAACATCTTACAACAAAGCCAACCGTATCTTTTACAAATGAGTCATTTGGATTTATTTTATATGTTTCATAGGCAGCCAGAATTAATCCCTGTGCACAATCGTCAGATAACAATTTCATAAACCCCAACTCCATACATTAATAACACGCACCATACCACAAAGAAATAGAAGATGCCCCCGCAGATAAGCAGGAACACGATATCTATTTCAGAGTAGTATGGCGGTTTGAATATCCAGTTAAGTAATGCTAACCCAACGATAAGCAACGTTGGCAGCGGCAGCATCATAGCGATGTCGGTATAGGCCATCATTCGTGTTTTCGTCCTCTCTTGTATACCGAATACGCATACCATGCAATTGCAGCAATTATACATGACCCGACAACCACAAACAAGATAAGTACAATCTTGTCGGTGATTATCTTATCTTGTTCTTCCCGCACCTGTTCATTCGTAGGGGTTACTGGGATTGTGATCTGTTTAACAACTTCGATTGTCTGCGTTACAACCACGGTTCGTATTTCTGGCGTGGGTGTTGGTACAAACGGGTTACGGTCTTCGATATATTTCAACGATGCGTTGGGGCGGTATGAATCGGCTGGCATTAACGATACCTTGAAATCTTTCTGCACGATGCCGCCAAGTTCGGTTCTTGCGGTCAGTGTATGGTTACGGGCATCCGCCGCAATGTCTTCGTAGTTGAATGGGATATCAACGCTATAATACGACAAGTTACCAACACTGATTCTTACAGCAGAAGTTTCGATCTGCATTTTTTTAAGGTCTTTGTAATATGCGCTTTTTTCATCAAGCGATACGGTTATTTTCGTCCCGTTCGCCACGTTGGAATAACCGCGAACATTAAGAGCGCTGTGTGTTGTATATTCGGTCTCGTCGGCTTGGTTAATGGTAATATATGGATCTTCGATCCGCAGATCGTATTCAACCAGTTTGTCGTCAGTTCCGGCAAGCATCTCTTTCAGCTTGTCATAAACAACCAGTGGCTGGTATCCATAGATGTTCACGGGTTTTTTGCCGTATAATCCTGGAATAAGCACATCGCAGTTGTTGGGACCGCACGACGCATCATAGATCGTGTTGTTGCCGTGGTATTGGAAGACGACATCGTAGTTCCCAACACCCATGTTGAATATCTGATCTTTCGTTATATTATGCTCTTCTCTTGCATAGATCCCGTCTGTTCTCCCAAACACCCATATGCGATAATCCCCTTCTGGAAACGCAACCTCGTCGCCTTTTGCCACCAGATAATCAGATACGAACTTCTCGGGCATCAGCGGCGCTGGTTGCACTTTATGGCGGGTGTAATTCTGTGGGATCTCCTCAGAAGTTACAATGGCGGTTCCATTTGAAAACGTAAGGGTGGAGTTGTGCCACAATTTGGGGTTTACTGTAAATATATGGTTGTTTCCCCGTTTCTCAAAATCGCCATCCCATTTATACCATCGGCCAAGCCGGTTACCAAATATTTCAAACGACAGATTAAACTTGTAGTATCCTTGCGAAGAGTCGGGGAGTTCCATAACATATGTCGGTTCGGAATCATACATATCATATCCATTCCAATATGCAAGCGACGCGTATGGCGGGGCAGCACCCGATATATCAATAACATCCCCAACATAAACCGTATCTCCCTGGTATATGTACGGGATTGTTTCTTGTAAATTGGGGGTCTCGTTTATTTCTGAGACGATAATATATGACGTGTTGGTTGCTGCGATATCAATTGCACTTGCATTTAATGAGATAAACCACAGCCCAATAATGCAACAACCAAGCAGAAATATGATCTCGGTAAGGACACAAATGTTATTTTTGTATTTTTCTTTTATATTTGTCATTCCGATTCACCAGTAATTTCGTCTTCGGTTTTTAATAGATCCCACACGATACCCGGAACGAGAGATACACAAATTCCGCCACCGACAGCCAGAACAAATGTCATAACATAATTTGTTATGAGTGGATGGAAGATTGCATAATTGGCAGTCTCTTTCAATCCAAGCAGCCAGAGGATACAAGCAATGACAGATATCGCGAGGGTTACAATATATTTATTCCTTTTTTGCATTGGGTTCACCCGGAACTTCTGGGACAAGGGAGTCAATATAGTCTGGTTGTTTCATTCCTTTTGCAGCAGCGTGGACGTTGATACGCCTGCGGGTTTCCGGATACACGCCGATTACAACGACATCTTTAGCCATATAGAAATAATGGGTTTAATAAGTTATATAGATTTGCAGGAAAAAAGAGGTTACTCGTCTGGTGCCGGTTCTTCGGGTTTCTTTTCAGGTTCTGGCTGGGGTTGCTGCGACTGGTGCACGAAGTTCCTGATACCAAGTTCAATGTTGCCTACGTGCCATTCGAGAGCTGCGATGGTTTCCTTTGCATCGCCTGCTGCCCGTGCACGCTGGAGCGCCAGGTTCATTGACTGGATAGTGCGTTCGCGGAGGCGTTCTACAGCTCCATTGAACTCTACAATGCGAAGCATTTCTTCTTCGGTGTAGGTTTTGAGTTCGGTGGTTTTTGTTACGGTCATTTGTGTTTCTCCTCGATTAAGTATTTTAGATCATATCCTTCCACCATTACAGCAAGAAGAATAATTGCGGTGTTTAAATCCATTGTCTGTTGCCAAACGCTAAAGGCAAACGACCCTGCAATAACAATCAGTCCAACGAGGATTATAACAAGTTTATAAGAAAAACTCATTCTTGCTTCTCCTTCGGCTTCCCGATCTTCATAGCGCCAATGATAAAGTTCGGGAACCCGTCCTTGATGAGCAGGAGACACACGACTGCTGTAAGCATGTGGATGTTCCCAAACATATACGTTGCAAGCACTACAGCAAGAGCGAGAAGGATAAAGCCATACAGGATTTGGATGGCGTCATAGTCCGGTTCTTTGAACAGTTCCATGAACTATAATAAGTATCGAAAGTATAAAAAATATTGCCTTCAATATCTTTTGCTGTAAAGGTACAACATGGCAACTCCAGCGCATATCCCGAGGGCTGCAATGATAAGGACTGCGTAGCCGGTGCTGGCCGATCCCACGCTGGTTACATTTGACAACATCCCATTTGTGGTGTTCGCAGTTGCACTGTATGTTCCCCCATAGGTATCTGAAATGGGTGTGCTGGTTGTAGCTGCCATAAACACAACTCCCCCAGCTATAAGTGCCATCGCTACAAACCCGAAAATTATAGTGCCAAGATTCATTGCTGACCGCTCCCTCTAACAGTCTCTTGCTGCGATATCAAATGTATTCTATACACGTTGAGTATAGACAAGATGAAACATATTGCGTATATCACCGTAAGGAATTCCGGATGGTATATCGTGTGCATCTCCATAGATACATACTCGTGCGACTGAACAACTTTCGCGGCTTCTATTATTGCTACCTGTGACGTTACTCCAGAACTGGTTACGATATCAATGGTCCTGCTCGATATGGCCGTTCCAAGCGAAAACGCAATAGCCAACCAACCAGTCAGATCGTTGTTATACCTATAAGAGAATATGAGGAGGCATAGTGCTGCTATCGCAACGAAAAGGAATATTGGGAGCGGGGTATATCCAGTCTTATCAATAACTTCTGTTCTATTGTAGTGCGAGAAATCTGTACCTTGCAATCCTCCCTCGTCATTAAAATATGGGGTGAAGTTCGGGGTAGTTGCTGCGAGCACCGGACTGCATATTGATATGCACATAACAATTAAAAGTAATATTGTGTTCTGTTTCTTCGCACTAAAATTCATAATGGGAATACGGTTTTTATAGATATTAATATTTATGTAGAGAAAAGAGTTGGGGGAATCGATCCCCCATTCGCTTATTGCTATTCTCTGGTGTCAGGTTACTCCTGGAAGTACCTGAAAAGTCCGATTGCTCCCAAAATTACTGCCGCCGCAATTAATATGAGAACAACGATCAGAAGACCGTACGAGCTCCCAATGGTGGAAGTCACAGTCTGCTGCGTGGTGTTGAGCGGGCCGCTGGTGATGAGCGGGGTTGCGGTGAGCACACCGTTAAGAACGGGGAGCAGCACGGCGAGCATGATCGCGGCAACGATGAACATCATGATGCCCTGTGTGACACCCTGATCTCCCATAGTTGCGCGAAGACCCTTATCCACAATTGCTTTTGCTTCGTCAAACTTCATAAGCTTAGCACCTGCCTTAATTGTAAAGGGGAGCAGATACTATTTATAGGTTAAATATAGAAAAGTATAAAAACTATACGTCAGCGTTTCTTCAAAACACGTTCCATCTTAATAAGCGCCGGATAATACTTAATCCCATGCGCCGCAACATGCTGCCGAACAATCCGCTCCTGCGCCGCTTTACTCTTTGAATGCTCGTCCTCCAACTTCCGCCATCGAGCCATCTGTGCCGGTGTAATCTTCATAATGTGTGGTTGCTTTACTTCCTCTTATATATTACCCATCCTTTAGTCCATACAACTTCGTATTCATTTGAAAGTTTGTCCAGCAACGGATTGCGGTTCTCATAACCAGAATGCAACCAGTCGCCGTAACCAACACTACCATCCCAGACTATGTAAGTGCCGTTGTAATCCAACGCTTCACGATACGTCTGCTGGAACGCATAGTTATTGGTCAGGTTCCATTCTGGAGAATCCCGCTGCAACGGCAATGGGCAGATATACCGGCCAGAAGAATTCGCCCGCAGGTAATACGGAGCAACCCCTGCATCGAGATACAACACGCCCGGTTCATCTGCCACGTGGAACCGCTCCTGGATTTCATCAACATACCTAGACTGCTGAACGAAGAATTCCTCTTCTATTTTCGTAAGCATTCCCACATTAGAGTTGAATACCATGAACACTACCAGCATCACGGCTATAAGGAACACCCCCGTGCGCTTTGCGATCGCCAGCTTATTCGATTTCATCTATCCTCCGTAATCCAAGCAGGATCGCAACTATCGACGGGATGACATATATGAAAAAATGATATGCGAAAAATTCCGAATGTATGAAAACCATCACCACTACCGATAGCCACATCACACCAAATATAGCCAGCGGTTTCCGATCTTTAAAATATCCGGAATATAACAGGACCCCCGTGGCACCAAAACCTATGATCAATACCGGTATGTAAATCATTGCAGTTATGCTCTGCCCGATACACATCAATATCTGCTCATATAACCCAAGTCTCCCAACACCCGCCATTGCAGGAGTAAGCAGAAGATCGGGTAGCATGTTAGGCCAGATAGTTAGTTGAGCGATACATACTGCAATAGTAGTTGCCAGAACACCACACAGAACCTTCGCCATCGCGTTCTGTTGGGGTTTGCCAAGCAGATACACCCCGCAGAGCACCGGAATGAGAAGAAACGCGGTAATGCCTTTTATCATTCCAATGAATATAAAAAGGAATCCTGCAATGTATGGGGCGTGTGGATTGTCGTGCATCATACACGCAAGCGTGGCAAGCGATAGCATGACCGCCCACCATTCTGCCTGCATGATACAGAAGTTACAGCATGTGGTGAACGCGAAGAAGATTATCCAGAACGTGTACCGCCCGCCAAGAACGCGGGCGACATATGCAGCAACGAGTATTAAAAATGCTAACGCGATCGCTTTAGCAACAATAGCAAAATTTACGTTATCAGAAATTGGAACTACCAATTCGGAAGTTTTTAGTATTAGATAGTTTATGATACGGTTCCCAATCGGTTTTAATTCCCACGCAAGATCGATACCTTGTGGGAACGGATAAAATTTGTCGGCAATGTTCTCTACACCCATGAAAATTGCAACGTCGTTTGTGAACTTGGCGGTGATAAAACAGAATGAGACATAAGCGGCGATAAGCGTGAAGATAGCATTCTCGAACCAAAACTTCATTGATTGCTATATAGATTTTATAGTAAGATATATTTTGTCTCTAAAAAAGATTATTTCTTTATCAGGTGCAGGATGTAGCCAGCAACACAGGCATATGCTATACCCTGCCCTATTGCAGCAAACTCCTGCGGGATACCGATATCAAGCCCGTATGTCGGGCTGAACAGCAGCACGCCTACGATGAACCCGAGAATGGTAACAGTCCCAATCTCCCGCCCGCGTAACCACAGACCTATGAAGATGAACATGAAGATCAATCCCCAGATGAGCGACTGGAACGTTGGGAGTAACCACATATACGGAGCCATCGTTGCACCTCCGATAAGTGTAATATCAAAATTGTTCTGTGTCAGGTTCTCGAACGTCGCTCCGTATGTGCTTGTGGGGATAGGGGTAACATCTGGTGGGGTGAACGTTACGCTCGCACCACAGCCCGTTTCATCACAGGCACGATAGTAGAATACTTCTCCACCAATGTATGGGGACCCGCGAACCGTCAGTGTGCATACTCCAGCAGCAGGTGTCGCGTTTGGGGTCTGCCATGTCATATCATCGCCAGTTTGCATCCCCCACTCGAACCAGCAAACGGTTCCAGCTCCGGTCATTGTGAACGTGGCATTGTTGGAACTTATGAGCGTGGCAGCGCCTGTTGTTGGGGCGGCTGCTACATACGGCAATGTGACCATGATCAGGAAAATTGCTGTAAGCATCTTTAAGGAAGTGATTAATGTTCCGTAGTATGCCATCTTCAGTACCCCTGATCCGTATAGTACGTCTTCCTGCTGAATATTGTCTGATACAATGCATAGATCAACACAACTTCCAGCACAAGCAACATCGCGTAAAATGTGGGGAATATCCATTGCACCAGACTTGGGTCGATAGCCGGCGGCGACGAATAATGCCATGTCGAATACCACTTCTCAATCTGGGTAAATACGGCCCCGCCACCTAACGCAAAGATTACCAGCGCGAACGTGTTGCCAGCCAGCGAGAGCCCCGCTGCGAGCATACGAACCGTTGATGCCATCAGACCCCCCCGCTCGACTCATCGGCAGCTGTTGACATATAGTTGATGAGCACGGCCAGCATGTAAAGGAACGGAAGCGCTGCAAACACCACTGACAGGTAGTAGATGGTATTCGCGGCGTCCTGCGAGATTGACATGATGTTCATCAGGTTATTGGTTACGTGGATAGTTTGGTCAAGCGCCCTGCCAAGAACCCAGAACACAGTGCCGACTATGGCTATGCACACGACGCTCCCAATCAGGCTCCCCCCGCTTGCTTCTTCGGTTTCGTATTTTACTATCATTTTCAGCCTCCTCAAAAATCGCCTTCACCCAACGGCTTGTACACGAAACGCATGAACGCCATGTAATAGATAATGTAGATGCCGAGCTGCATTAAAATGAGAAGGGCTATCCCATACTCGCTCGCAGGTATCCATGGGTAAATAATCCCGATCGTCACGCTGAACGCAATCAATGCAAGTCCCATCGCTATGAACATCTGGATACAGCCGAACGCCATGTCGGTGAGGATGGTTCCGATCTGGGTTATGGGTGTTGTCGCACCGCCAACCCCACTAACTGCCGTGACTTCGGTTTTAAGGTCGATGTTGCTGTACTGGGTGCTTGCGGTTGGGGCCGAATTAACATCCCATAACGCAGTGGAATTTACAAACCCGACGGTTGCCTGGAGGATCAGAATGAAGAATACAAGGTTGAACATCATTGAACCCGGGCCGGCAATCCCAAACCGTTCGTGCAGGGAACCTTTCATATACGCCGCTACTGCCAGAACCGCCCCGACAACAATGATGCCAAACAGCCTTGCCGGGTTTGATGGATCCGCAAACGTGAACCACCCGAAGTACATAAGCAGTGCGGCCATAACCGGGATAAGAATTGAAATGAAACGGGTTGTCCGCGAAGACGCCATAGCTCCGAGCATCACTAACAACGCAACCGAGATCCAATTATAATAGATCCGCGCCTGCGCCGTCGGAACGAAATGCTCAATTCCAAGCGATACCAGTATGTCATACGGACCTTTACAGGTAACACTCATACCGGCAGATGCATTCTCTGTTGCTGCTGCTACTGGCATTGGAACCAGTCCTACCAGAAACAGTGCCAGCAAAAAAATTGGTAATGCTTTCATTTTATCCTCACTGCATTGTAATACCACGAATACACATTTGGTTTGACATTGGGGACTGTGTAGTTCATAAGGATTACATTACTTCCGATTGAAGATGTGGACTGATAGTTGATAACAGTATTGTTACTTCTTGCAAGCACAAAGAATTCCAGCAGGGTTGTTCGTGCTGACATATCCTGGTATGCCAGATTCATTGTAACATTGTTAACATCGGGCTCGGTAACGTAGAGGCTGGTGTTATATCCCATATCCATATAGGTGTTGTTCGCAGCTGTTCCTATCAGGTGGATTGTGTAGATCGTATCGATGGGTGTTACATTGACCGTCTGGATTACTCCGTTGCTCGGGTTGGTTACTGCAAGCGAATACCCAATTGACGAATGCATGGTAAACACCGTTGCGCCGTCACTCTGGGTTGTGCCATGCATGATAAGGGTTCCATTCATCATATCATTAGCAGCATTTGGATCGATACCATACATTGCAGTAAGCCAGTCTGCGGTTCCGTCTGTTGGCAACGTAGATGATATTGCTGTTGCATTAATTGTAGATCCAACAACTTTTACACCCATACTATTTACAACGGCAAAACGAACCTGGTGGGGGCTATACCATGTATTCTGTGTTGCCGCAGGAACGCTTTTTGTTAGCTGTATCGTTTCCGTCCTGTCGCTATCCATTACAAACGACTGGCTCGTTCCTGTATATCCATCGGCACCCACATAAACTACAACGATGCTATATGGTTCGGTGAATATCGCCGTCCCATTCGTCGTTATCTGGTTCTGGCCATCGCTTGTTGTCACTGATACTATCGGGATTGTTGTGCTCGTTGAAGAATCGGTAAAATGCAGTGTTAATGTGTATGCCGGGTCCATCACAATATCCCGCTGGTTGAATCCAGTATACGTAGCTACCGTGATATTTGTCTGTGCATATCCGGTTCCGGCACTGTTGGTTGCCGAGTGATTAACTGTGAAAACCCCGGAATAATCATATGTATGCACCGGGTTCTGTAATGCCGATACGTTACCATCACCAAAATCCCAATAATA
>Ga0172381_10002000_pt1 | contig 23184 bp, 40 predicted proteins | sample Leawel6488metaG_FD_119754 | JGI IMG/M metagenome (GOLD analysis project Ga0172381, IMG submission 119754) | Leachate microbial communities from a municipal landfill in Southern Ontario, Canada - Leachate well 64-88 metaG | ecosystem: Engineered > Solid waste > Landfill > Unclassified | place...
AGGTATCTACTCAATGGAACAAGTAAATAATGTTTTAATGATTGGTACCTCAGATGGATATGTCTACAAACAAGACCCAACAGTATATCAATCTACTGGATATATCCAGACTTCTTACTTCGACGCTAACCTACCAACGGTGCCTAAACTTTGGAACTCAATCCAAATTAACTATGACCCTCTATTGGCTGGCCACTCAATTGCGGCGGCGTACCGCTATAAAGAGTCCGATTCATGGACCACTCTTACGCCGAGTGTTGCTCAGTCAGTGGGGGGTACTAGTAGTACGTGGACATTTCCATCGGGAATTAACTCCAAGAAAATAAGTGTTTTAATTACACTAAATACAACAGACACAGCTACTACTCCAGTTATTCGTGAATATATTCTTCAGTACTGTCTCTTTCCTATAGTCAAATGGCAATGGAATTTACGTCTTAAAACCAAGTCACCTCTTAAATTAGCCGATGATACCATAGACACAAGGACATCTGAGGTGATGAGAACTGATTTAGAGACACTACTTGAAGATACAACCTTACACACCTTTACTGATATAGATGGAAGTACACATACAGTACTATTCTATGACTTAGATGAAACTTCATGGGTTATTAATCAGGAGGATACTTCGGGAAGTAGTGTTCCAATAACTTTAGTGGAGGTTTAAAATTAATTAAATCGTATGAAAGAGTCAGACATTATTATAGAGTTTAATAAAAGTATCGACAGTCTACGTAGGGATATGCGAAGTGATATAAAGGATTTAAAGAGTGAGGTTGTAGACAGGGTATCTAAAATTGAAATAAGAACCGATTCATTAGAAACCTTTAGAGATAATATGATGGGTAAGATCGCTATCATAACTATTATAGCGACCAGTGTTGTCAGTTTAATACTTGCTTTCCTGAAAGATTTAATAAGTAAAAATTTATAGTGGATATATATTTTAAAAAATGGATACTGTTTTGGATTTTATGTCTAGCAGTTTTTGTTTCAACAATAATAATTGGACAACACATTTCTAATATGGTATCATTGCGTATAGCAAGTGTTTTATGAATTACAATCAAAACGATAGTATTTACGCTAGTATAATGCTTGGTTTTTCCAAGAAGTATACACTTAAATCTTCTGGTTGCTACGTATTTTCAGTGGCCCATCTTCTAGGTATTGATCCAATTGAATGCCACGATAAACTAAAATCTGTCAACGCTTTTTATGCTGACGAAACTGGTGATGTATGTCTACTTAATCACGCCAAGATTGTTAACGCCTTTCCTAATCAAGTAGCTTCTGTAGCCAAGTATGATTCATACGATAATGATGCGTGTCTTGAAGCTATAGCACAGAATGGTGGATGTATAGTTAAGGTTCAAAATGGATCATATACACATTTTGTAGAGTTCCTGGGTAATAAATTATTGTTTGATTCTTTAGGTGGTAAAGAAAAACCAACATCAACATATACAAATTTACTAGGCTTAAGGGTATTGGTTATTAAAAAGAATCAAGAATCAAATATATACGAAGGTTTAGACCTTACCAATTATGATTCTATGAAGGCGTGTATAGATGTTTGGAAAAAGCTACAAGATGGTAAATTAATTTCTCAAGAAGATCATAATCAAATTATTAAAGAGAGCCAAACTAAAATGTTAGAGATGGCTCAAAAATATGAAGAAGAAAAACGATTACTTACAGAAAATATTAAAGTGTTGGAGGATTTACACAAACAAGATCTTAGTTGGGCAGACATGGCAGATGTTTATCAAAAGAAAATCAAAGCAATTATTGATTTGTTTGCATCAGTTGGTATTCAACTTTCGGTTGAGTCTGATGTCATATTATTGGTTAGTACTGTACACGATTATATTGCCAACGCTGAAACAAACGGGGCTTTTGTCACAAGGGTACTGAGTGATACGTCACTTGGTAGTCCAGAAGCCGTTGTGGAGGCATTACAACAAGCCAAATTAAACGAAACAACCATCATTGAACTAGAGAAACAAATAACTAAACTCGATACAACTATAACTGAGTTAAAAAATAAACAACCGTCACTTTTGCAGTTTATTATTAATAAATATTTCAAATGAAAAAACAAATTGTAGTACCAGCATGGGTTAAACCAGTGTGGAGAGCTATTAGAACCGCTTTTGCAGTGGCACTTGTACAAACAATGTCTTTACAATTAGACTGGACACAACCCAAACAAGCATTCTTTATTATTGCTTCATCACTTGCTTCTGGAACATTAGTTGCACTAGGAAAGTATGTTCGTGATGAATATGCAGTTCAATATCCTATTCTAACCAAATTACCTTTCTAATTCGGCCCAATAATTTTTTGGCGTTTTTTCAGGGGGTAATATGGTGTAATTCAATCTTTCCATCAACTATATCTACAAACCCATTCTGCCAGTCGGGATACCTCATCCAAGAAGGTTTAAGTGAACATAAACACCCAGATTCGACACCTACAAGTGTCTTATCATAAACAGTTTTATATATTTGAGCCAAACGATGAACGTGTCCTTGAATAACATTCTTTCCATATTTATCAAGTAATCCCCTTACTGTATTCCCTGAGCCTTTTCTAACAGCGTTGAAGTGTCCAATTAAGAATCCTTGGTCCTCTACAAAATTGTCAACAAACTTAGCGGCTCCGTCTTGAATGGGTACCCATTGGATATTTAACTCTTCTAGGTGTAGTAACTCAGGGATTGAGAAGCCTGATAACCCAGACATCTCTTGTACATTGTTCCAAATGAGTTGCTTAAATCTAATTTCATGGTTCGATTCGATGTAAATGATTTGAGATTTAGGACACACTTCTCTCAGCTTCTTTAGAAAAATCTTAGTGTAGACTATCTCCTCTTCAAATGTATCGCCAAATCCAGGAACTTTATTGAAAGACGATAACCTATGGGCATCTAATAACTCTTGGAGGATAATCTTTTCGGGCTGTTTGTCTTTACAATGCGTCAAGAAAGCCTCTACTGCTTCGTGGTTAATATCCCCGAAGTGAAAATCATTTCCACATGTTGTTCTACTCATTCAGTTTACTAAATATTAAATTACCGCTGTCCATTTCGGTATCTTAATATCTAATCTTCTCTATTCCGTAATTAAACTCATATCTAGCCCATCTTAAAATAGGGGTAACTACCTTGTTAAGAAAGCTCATGGTTGTTTTTAGTATTAGTTGGTTCATAAAGTTCTAATCTGTGGAGGCGGTGTCTAAGAGTGGCGACCGAGTGGACAAAATCCTTCTCTCGCACTCCTAGATATATTATTCGCACTCCACAGGTCAAGACTCTAACGCAATCGTATCATTTTGATATGATTAGTTTAGTCTTTTGTAACTTGTTTCGTTTTTTGCAACTACTAACTTTGTATTTATTAGTAATCATTAGTATATCCATTAAGGTATCTGCAACGGGTTTCCCATTGGCGATGGCTATATCAACGAGCTTAGTATAATCGTCAAAATTTATTTTTATTTCCCCCATTTTTTTATTTTCCCTTTCATGCTTTTATATATTTCTCTCCTCAATTTCGTGTCACCTAGGTCATAAGTAATATAGAAACCTAGTCCTAATATTACGAAGGTAAACTCTAGTTGTCCCCACGCCCTGTACCATTCAAAATAAATATAAATAGGAGTTAATCCTATCCAGTTATATCCTTTGGTATTAAATATAGCTTTCCATTCGTTCCAAACTTCGATATTCCATTTAGGTTGTGTTTTTTTCATATGTTATAATTATTTTACTAGACAGAGGGAATGTCCGTCAGGGCATCCCTCATTTTTTTGTAATAGCGTTTCTAATTTTGTGCATAATCTTTCTTCCTTGTTCGATAGTTAAGCCACAGTCCCAAAAGATAATTTGGTTCACTTGTTCTATAGTATTATTTACCACTTCTTCTAGTTGGGTGTGCCAAAAGTCTTTAATTCTCTCTTTATGTTCGGGTATCCAGCCAACGTTGCTAAATGTCTCATCAAACTCCGCATCTACTTTAGTAAAGTCGGTCATAGTTCTTCTTTAATGGTTAGTTCCCTTAATTTTTCTTCCAAAGCGTAGAGTTCGGCGTAGCCAATCCTTCTTTTATCAAGTGGTGTGTTGGCATATTCAATCATTTGTTTGTGTATCACCTCCATCACTCTTTTAATCGTTTCTTGACGGATGGACTTAGCTTCTTCTCGTTGATGTTTAATTATATTAAATACTTGTTCTACCCAACTGCCCTTTTTTCTATCTAACAAATCAATCATTTCAACCAACTCTTTTTCTCTAGGTGACACCTCATATTCCTGTAAGACAATTTTTCCTTTTATTCTTTTATATCTTGCTCCATTGTTTTCGTTAGTCATTCTCTTTATTTAAGTTTAGTAATGAGTCCAACTTGTCCTGTATTTTCTGTGCGAATAGGTGAACATTTCCCATTCCTTGTATTCCACCTACCCCAAAGATACTTTTAGTCATCTCAGCTTCAAACTCCTCAGCCATTTTAATCGGGTCTATTCCCTCTATCGTTTCTCTCTCTTTACGTTGGAGGAGGGAATAAACTAGGTCAATTATCCATTTAGCTCGGTGTTCACATAAACATCCACTGTCGCAGTCGCACAACCCCTCAAACTGCATGACCCAATCTATGTTTTCGCAACCTTCCATTTTGCTAAGGTTCATTATTTTTTCTTGCCATGTCTCTTGTATTGGGGTGGTGTTAGTCATAGTTTTTAATCCATCTATTAAAATAATTCTCTAGGGTTTTAAATTTAACCTCGTCATTGTCTGGCCAGCCCATTACCCGCATGATTTGTCTTTTGGCATAATAGTTCTTTCGTGGCTTCTTCTCTGTCTCTTGTATTGGGGTGGTGGTCATAGGTCTGGGTCTTGTTTTCTAATACTTTTCAAACAGGCGTTAAGTAGTTGCTCTCCCTCTTTGTGAGTTACCTTTTTATTGAGACTCATTCCACGCCCACAATGTTTATACCAACTTATCTGTATGTCTTTCCACTTAAAATTAAAAGGTTGAGGTGTTTCATCGTCCCAAGAATAAGCCTCTACCTCAAAAGTATCGTTTTTATAGCTGTTGCCTGTATTTGAGAACGGACTATCCCATTCTTCTTGGTGGACATTCCACATTACCCGACTTAGTTCGGTATCAATCATCCAAAGATACGCCTCAAGCCATTCGGGACACTCTAATTCCTGACTTGGTTGCCCAAACATCATTTGTCCCAGCTCTGGTTGATAGTTTTTCTTCCCTCCTTCTATTTTCTGTGGTTTAGTCATAGTTTTGAATAAATAATTTTAGTTACGGTTAAAATATCTCCTTTATCCAATGCGGTTTTTATTTCACTATCTTCGGACTCATTCTCGTATCCTCCCAAATAGTCGTGAGCATCTCCTAAAGATACCCAGTCAGCGTCAAAACCTATATCGCCTAAGAATATACCTAGTTCAATGTAGGTCAACTTTTTTACAGCACCTTTTGATTTCCTAATTAAATCGTCCAGTATCTCTTTATTTTCTACTCGCTTCTTCCCTCCTTCTATTTTCTGTGGTTTAGTCATAGTGATTTTCGTATTTCTCTTAGTTTTTTAATTAAGGCATCGGTTGTAATGTCTTGGCAGGTTGCTATTAAGTTGGCTATTTGGCTATCAGCTTTCTTAACTGCTTCTGCCTTTGCCTTTTCTATTTCGGTGGAGATGAAGGATTTAAGTTCCTCACCGTTGTCATTTATTTCCTGTCTTAACATTATGTACGCTTTTGGAGGTTTATAAGCCGAAGTTTGGATTAAGACCTCACCCCTAAACTTCTTATCAAATCGTCTCTCCCACCCTCCTTCTATTTTCTGTGGTTTAGTCATAGTCTGTTTTTGTTAAATTTATCGTAATATCTGTCAATAAAGTAAACAAGATTGCTTCTACTATCAAATCCTTCAAGGTTTTCCTCAAGCACCTTAGCCAACCCATTTCTTCTCTTTTTGGTATCGTCTGTGGTCTTGAAAATAGGTCTGGAGATGATTGAGCACTGCTTTTCGCAAGAGCCACAAAGCCAGAAGTCAGCCACTTGACTGAAAAAGCTGGACTCACAACAGTCAGTTATTTTCTCTGTCTTGATGTTCCCATCTTCGTTTCTTGCGTATTGAGATGTCAGGCAATCTTTGGTGGTCTTATCCTTTGTCTCGTTTATAGCTTCCCAATCTATAATTTTCTGTGCCTCTATGCCTTCTTTGAAAGAGTTAAACTCCACCTCTTTTAATATTTTATTTATCTTTTTAATTAAGTAATCACTAAGGCGTATCTCTCCTTTACCATTTTTACTTTTTATGGATATGCAAACACTCCCATCTTGGTCAGTATCAATACTCCTCAAAAGTTTTACGAGCTTCTCCCACCCTCCTTCTATTTTCTGTTTCATAGGTTTATTTTCAACTGCACCATCTTGCTATTCTCCAATTGTCGGGCACAGCTTTCGTCCATCAGCCACACCTGGGTAGATACATTCTTCCTCATCTCCAGTTCTCTACTCACAACACGATACTTGCCGTCGAGAAGTACATAAAAGCGGAAAATAATAAGCAGACTAACCACCCACAAACAAACCAATATATGTTTTCCATAATCTTTCTTGATAAATATATAATTATTTCCTCTCATAGATTCAGTTAATCATACTTTCAATAACTTGTCAAGTGATGCTATCAATCATTATCTTTGCTGCTTCAAAGCCTTTGGCCACACCACTTACTGTCGTTTTACCCGCCAGTTTCTCTAACCAATCTTGTTGTTCTGGCGACACGGTACCACCAACTCTTCTTTTCATTTCAAGAAACAGCAACTTCTTGTTCTTAAAAACTATCAAATAGTCGGGAATACCAGCCTTCACACCCTCTCTCTTATTCCTCATCTTAGTTCCCCAATTCTTGGTATATGTCTCCTGTGGAATGTGTGTATAAGCAACCACCTTCCCCTGTTTAACAAGTATATCTAAATACGCCACAAGAGCGACGCACTCGTCATGTTCAAGAGGAGAAGTATTTGTCTTTGATTTACTTTTACTCTTTATGTTGTCCCATGGAGCAACGTCATCTTTAATCATCGTATTTCAAATATTGACATAACATCTTCCTCGGTACTCGTCTTACGTTTCAACTCCTTATCCCTGGCCCACTCTAGTATAGCTTGTTGCATCCCTTGGAGACTTCTTGCCTCATAGTTCACTTTCTCTTGTCCTGCACATTGTAGACAGTTGTAGTGACCCACACGAGCTGGTAGCTTATGGCAAGAATAGCAAAATCCATTACCTTCAACCTCTTCACTTCCCCACTTAGGATTTTGCAGGTACGCCTTGATTGCTTTACCTTCGGCAGTGATTTCTGCCTTTCTGTCAGGGTCTGCTGTCCCCATCCATAAACGGCGTAGTTCTTCCAGTCTGTCTTGTGTTAAGCTTTCGATTTGCATACCAGGGTTAGTCCACGTACATCATCCTAGCGCTCTTCAAAAAGGGCAGTGTGTCTAGGGGATAACCTAGACCAACCCTACTACGCACTTCAGGCAGTGACCTCATCGGTCTTTTGGGCTAGACTGTCCCTAATCCTAGCTTGTTCTGCCATTTCACTTCTACTAATAAATTCGCAATCTAAACAATGGGTATACTCTGGTCGGTGATACTTTCTACGACAATCACCACAGAGAACATCGCCAAAGACATTTGTAGGGGGGTACGCTGCCTCATGGCGAGTCTCTTGTAGTACTGCTTTAATGATTTTGTTCAAATCTTCTTTCGTCTCATACTCATCCTTCAATACAAACCGACAAATACGCTCAATCTGTTCTTCTGTGAACTTCATGAGCGTAGGTGTTGGGTAGGCAGGCGGTTGAAAGGGCATATTAATTTTCTTCTTCTAATCTAAATTCTTCTCCACAATGGGGGCATTCTACCTTTTTTCCCTTTAAAACAATTTGTATTTCTTTGGATTTATTGTCTTCAACAATTAATTTCCATTTATCATCATATTCTTCTCCTTGTGCTGTAAATTCCCCATTAAATATAATATCGGGGAATTTTTTAATTGTTTCGTCAATTACATATTGAACTTGTTGTCTCATTCCATAACTTTTTTCAGAACCATTCCAACCAAAAGATGTAAAATTATCGTTAAATTCTAGGTCTATATAATAAAATTCAAATGGTGAACTTTTAGAATAATCACCACCACGAGGGTTAAACTTAAACAATTCTTGAATATAAGCTATTTCACTTGCTTTTAACTCTCTGTTTGGTTTAATTCCCCCCTTAAATGTTGTTGAATATCCCATTTTGTTTATTAATTTTAAAACGAGGGCATTTCTATTTCTTCACTTGTTGACGTTACTGCAAAGGGGTCTTTACCAGCCATCCAAGCATCCATATCAATAAGTATTCTTTCTAATTTAGTCAATACTTCCTTCTCTACTTCAGTCTTCGGCTCTGCAATTACTGAGTATTCTGGTTTACCATCAGCTTTCTTTCCTTGGTTTACATCAAAGACGTATTCACCTGGAACAACTTTGCCCCAGATAGCCTTATCAAGGAAGTTCTGCATACCTTCACGTACACTCTTTTGAGTGATTTGTAGTATCTGAATACGTTCTGCATCGTAGTTATAAACAACAAAAGCCCAGAAGTATTTAACTGCAAGGCTTCCATACTTATCTGTCATAACTTCAGCCATGGGAATAGTTTCTTCTTTGGTGACACGGACTGATACGTCTTTAGACTCCCCATCAATGTTTTTCTTGGTCCAGTATTCCCAACCTACTTTAGCTGAGCCTAATATACGGAAGCGATTACTTCCCGCTGCAAACTTCATATAATTGCTCTTGGTGGGTTCTTTATATCCTTCTGGGAGAAAAAATTCTTGTTTCATTTTGTGTCTATAATAATTTGTAATGCTTTAATAAGTTGTTTTGTGTCTTTGGTGCTAAAAGAAATCCATTTTAAACTCCAAGAACCAATTTTGTCGGTAATTTCTATCATGTCTTTTGTCTTCTCAACAACAAAATTCTTTTCTTTTATACTAAAGGTTGGTGGAAAATCTTCTCTAATTACTTTCATAGTACTTTACTAGATTTAATAATTTGGGAGACACGGGTGTTGGAGATACCAAGTTGACTGGCAATGGAACGACCTGAGTAGCCCTTATCATAGAACCAACGGATAGTTAATACCTTCATTTCCTTCAACATTTTAAGCACTTCCTTGGCATTGGTAATTTCGTCCAGTTTAGCTTCGTACAAATCTATTATTTCTCTCATGTAATCAGTTAATCATACAATCTCAATCGTGTCAAGCTATTGACAGCTCTTGACAGATGTGTTACAATCCGCATTGATTAGTAAAGGGGACCAGAAATCTGTGTAGTCGCAGTTTCGAGAATGGTTTTACTACCAAGTCAAAGCCTTTTATTTTGTCAACGGGAAGCCAGGTGTATACTGGCTTTTCCTGTGGTTTAATTTTAACATGTCGTAGTGTATAATACAAGTAGTTTATGGACGACTACAAGACGAAATACGAACAGGAACGAGTGATTAACAGCGCACTACGTATTGAGATAGGAGAGGCTATTAAGGCTATGGATAGATATAGACGTTTGTACGCCGACCCGACCTATATAAAACAGTTTGGCCGTGAGGTAACGCTTGATTTTGATGACCCACTTTACCCCTACTGTCCATTTAGGCTAACTAAGGACGAAATTATGATGTATTACAATTTATCAAAGAAAAATGCCCATAAATAAAACTCAATTTGTTATTGAAGGTCTTTTTGGTGACGGGGGAATACTTCAATATCCTCATTGGGACAATCACTTAAATAAGAAAAAATTAGATAGACACGTGGCAAAATTGTCTTTGTTTATTTGTGGAATGTTTTATGGTGCCGATTTGAATAAAATGGAATTAAATAAAATTATCAAAACTTTAAAGAAAAATGCCAGCAAAAAAGAAAAAGTATAACCTCACCGATGAGGAAAAGACCCATCTGTTATCTAGGAAAAATGTCATAGCATACATTAGTGACATGATTAAGAACGAGATGAACGCATATATCCTTGAAGTAGTACGTAAGAGATTAGGATTGTTACCTGAAGATAATATAGAAATTGATATTGAAAAAGGTGAAATCAAATTCAAACCCAGCAAAACCAACGACTAAGGATAAAATGTCTTCGGAAGGGCATACTTCCAAAGCTTACATGGTTGCTTGGAGAGCGGAGAATAAGGAACGTATAAAGGCTATCAACCATCGCTATTACATGCGCAACAAGGGGTTTCTTAATAAGACTAGAAGTCGGCCATGGAATAAGGAGAATATAATTAAGTGGATATTGAATGGTGATATGAAGTACTTGGATATTATGATGAGGATACTCCGCCCGCACAAAGATAAATTAATAGGTTTAACTAAAGATGAAAAAGAAAACAGATAAAACCGTAAGTTTAATGGAAATGCTCAATAAAAAAATACTTGATGATATGAATGATTGGGATTATAATTTATTTTTTGGTAAACTAATACGTTATAAAAATGTCGTTCAACCTAAGTATTTAAGTTTTTATATACCTACCATAGAAAAACATTATGATGATGATTATGAATACGGTGAGTCTGAATTTAGAGGTTTTCTGTTGGGTCTAAAACATATTACTACAAAGATTAAAATTGGTACTGAGATTGTTAGAGTACCTGTTTATAAAAAAAACAAAGGTAGAGTTGTTAATTTTAAAAGGTATGTATGATATGCGAAACGTTCCAGAAGACGAAATAGAGACATCACAGAAACCAGTTAAGAGGGTATTTAGTACCATGAGGGAATGGTTAAAGCCTGCCGGTATAGGCAGATTTGGATTATCGTTTAACTGGGGGTCTAAAGAAATCTTTATAGGGGTATCAATAGCAAAAATCCTCACCGAGACCATAGTTCGTCGCAAGGACAAAAAGGTTTTAGTGAGGACTAGTGACGTAAAGATTATTGATTTGTAGAAAGCGCTTCCGTCCCATTTACTGACCAGCGTGCTTTGGCGGCTTTTATAGCTCTCTCATGTTTCTGTTCTGGTGTGTATTTTGCCTGCATCATTTTACCGCCCTTACTTCTAAAATCCCTTAGCAGATAGTCAAGCAGTTCTTTGCTAGCGTGTAACTCACAACCACAATCAGGGCAGTTATAGATAGCTTGTCCATCTTTGGTTCTTCTTAAATATTTCATACTGGATTATATAATTGATTAATAATTTTGCGTCCCGTCCCATTTATAGAACAAGCGCATAAATAGGTCTCGTGAGGCTCATTTATGTATTTGCTCGTGGTGTGATATATCGTAAAATAGTTTATATGGCATTCTAGGGGTATTGTACGGGTACATATAACAAAAAACCCACCTTGTACTTGTTAGTACTTAGTGGGTCTATTGCTAGCCGTTCAGTTATTGCGGATATAGTCCAAAAACTTAATCGGGTTAAACTTTGGGTTATCCTTGCTTAGTGCTTTGCTTATGGCTGTTATCATGTCAATTATTACAGCGTTGTCGACTAGGGTGTTTGAAGGCTTGCTGTAGTCTTGATAATACGGCTTGAGTGCGTTGGCTATGAGTTGGTAGTCTTTTAATCGTCTCATGTTAGTTATTTTATATTATTTATATATTCTTCAATTGCATAATAGTACCCGTTATCCGAATAAGTCTTATTTGGATAATCATTCTCCACGCTTAATTCTTCAGCACGTCGCACTATATCAAGCAAGGTATCCTTAATGGGTCTTAAAAATATAAATGTATAACCGTCTTCAGTACTACCACCATCAATATTCTTGCTCCAGTCCATTTTCTCACATAAAGCTAGTGCAGCCTTCTTGAACACCTCCATGCCGTCCAAGGCATAATCATAACTAATTGTGATTGATTGACCGTTAGTTGTCCATGCTTTAATCCTGCTGCCTCGTGTATTAGTTGCACTAAGGTATTTTGTTTGTATTGCTACCATATTCTTTTATCTATTCTGTAACTCGTAGAGCGTACTCTACAAGCTTAATAATTACCTGCTATTCAATTGTTAAAGTGCTGGTTCGTAATGAACTCTAATCACCAGGCCCCTAGAGGCATGGTGTTAGGGTTTATTTAATTGATACCAACTGTAATCGAACCCTATCCTTTAATCGTGGTATAGAGTCGCATAATTCGTTATATTTTCTCATTAATTCGTTAGTATATTCAGTTACTTTATTAGCTTTATGGTGACTAATAACAGTATCAAGTAATGAGTTGGCTAGTTCTATTTTGGTCATATTAAGTATAATAATATTGATAATAGGGTGATAGCTAATAGGACGGCGAGGAGTTCTTTAATCATACTGTAGTTAAGCGGTTTAATAATGTTTGCTTAACTAACTAGTACTATACACGCTAGCATGCATTATGTCAATAGGGCAGATTAGGTTCAATTATCTAACCTGCTGGTATATCTATATAGTACTTGGATTATATTAGTCCGAGTATAGCGTATTAATAATATAGATAGTTGTATTAGTTACGTGGTGTATAGGCGGATATATAAGGTGGATATGTGCGTAAAGCTTATGACGGGGGGCGTTGTGGTTGTGTGGTATATGTCCCATTACTCAGCAAAACGCTTTTTAGGGGCATTGTACAACCAACACCATGTCACAATACACACATATAGGATAGTTTAAGGTGGGTATACAACAAACATGTACCACTCTAGGCACACTTTAATATTATATTACGTCGCACAATATATCTTTTACGACGTATAAAGCTAGGCAGGGGGTACGGGTAGCCGTCTTCCAATCCGAATTAAATTATTTGATATAGTCCCTTCAATTTTTTCCCGCTTTTAGAGGGGTATAACCTTTCTCTTAGCTTCTCAATCCTCTTCTTCCTACTATCACTCATCCCGTTTATCCGTCTCTTATATTCCTCCACTTGCTCCTTGGTAAACTTGTTCACAGGTGGACATTTAGCACTAGAATATACCTTATTTTTCTTTTTAGGTGCCTCGTTATATTTAGGTTTACCTTTATACTTCCACTTCTTTTTCTTCCAACTAGGAATTGTCCACTTAAGTGTCACCTTTATCTTCTTCAGTTTATTCAGTTGCCCATCATTCAACTCGGTAAGGTTTAGTTTATGTGCAGCATTATGACAGTTCTCACATAGACATATCAACTCCCTCTGTAACTCCATACCAAAGTGAACATACGTCTTGTGGTGAATGTTTAAGTGAAGGTGTGAACCACACACTTTACACTCTTTCTTATTTTTCTCATAGAAGTGTTTCTTTACCAATAACCAATGAGGTGATTGTAGATATATCTTATATTCCTCTTTAGTCATTGTAGTTATACATATAAGTCTTTTTAAGTTTGTGGCTACCGCCACCTCCCCCAGCCCATTCCCTTACTCCATATATCTTCTTTCTTTCCCGTAGTTCTTGTACCCCGCATGCACAATGTTGTGTGTTGTCCTTCCCTGAGACTTAAAGTCGCCGATTTGGTCGTAATAGAGTCTTACTTCGTTTTTAGAACTTCAAAGATTTTTACTTGGCTTTATGAGACTAATGTAACGGCACTCTGAACCTACATAAACTTAGTTTCCTAAGTGCCCGCACAAGGCTTTGTGACCTTAATTAGCGGTTCTGTAGCAGACCTATTGACGGCTCTACCAAAATCTTCTCCATTCCTAAATGCTCTACTTGCACTCAGGAGGACGCATTGTGTTTCTGATTTTAAACGGGGACGGATAATCGCCTGTTTTAGCCCCTAATCAGAAGCGGGCGATGGTTTGCCTTCTTTCGTTGGCTGTGCCTTTCGCACCTTTCATTTCCGTTATTTTAATGTTGTACTAAAAAACCTCCCTTTGGACTGGTGTTGATGTCGTTAAGTTCACTATTATCAACAACACCCCAAAAAGAGGTCGTGAACATTTAACGAATGTAGTCCCTGAGTATTTCTCAGTAATTACTAGTATACCACATCCCTATTTACCCGTTGGTATTAGATAAAAACTTATCAATCGTGCCTAGTAGTTTAAGAACTACACTTTGCATTACAGTATCTTTATAGGTGAAGTAAGTAGCAATAGTATTCAGCTCTTTCAACTCATCAGTCGTTATTTCAACGGTGATACCTTTGACAAAGTTTTCTAGTTTCATCTAGTTAAATTATACACCAAGTGGTATAATATGCAAGATGGCAAAAGAAAAGTGCTACCTGTGTGGTAATCGGGGCGAACTTTATGATTATGATGGTAAAAGACTACACTTTGAATGTTGTGTGAAATATCGTGAATACCGATGGATTCGTGAATCAAAGTTAGAAAAAGAATTAAACAGATTAATATTTAAACAAGTTAAATACGTATAATGGAACTAGAGCCTAAAGACACTACTACCCGTCCCTGCCAAATATGTTATTCCCCTTATCGTAAGGACATTGAGAATATGGTACTGAAACAAAAGAGTACCATGAAAGCAGCCTCAATCAAATATGCGAAGATTATGGAGAAGTCGGTGAGTGCTATCTATCAGAGTATGCAGAAGCATTTTGGCAAGAAGCACTACAACACCTTTAAAACCATGACTGATGGACAGAGAGCTCAGAGTGTACAGGTAGATTTAAACAGAGACTATAACCGAGCAGTGACGTTTGAGAAGGCAGGACAGACTCTTCTGGAGCAGGGAATGGAAAACTTAGATGATTTAAGTACCAGAGATAAGTTAAATATGGCGGCGAAGATGCAGAAAATTAATTTAGAGGGGAAGAAGCAGGAGCTGGGTGAGAGTCAGTTGAAACTGCAGGTAGCTAAGTTATTCGGTGGATTCATCAACAAGCCGAATTTGGTACCTTTAGATGACCCACAAGAGGCTGAATTAGAGGCGGAGATAGTGGAAGATAAATGAAAAGTTATAATAGGGTCTTTTTTTTCAAGTCTAGTTTTGATAAATACGACGGATGTGTTGATAAGGTGTTAAACAAGATTGTTTCAAACAAAATGTCTAAACAAGCCAAATGGATAGATGATGCAATTAAATCTTTACTTCCTAAATGGGTTGTAAAAAATGCAAAGAAATATCAAAAGAATAGGATGTTTAGATTTTTGATAAAGAATGTTTACAAAATCGAAATTTCTATGATTGATGGGTTGATTGGAGATAGAAAGACAATAGAAATTAAAAAGAATGGAAAAATAAAGTTCCAAAGGACATTTTATGATTGAACAGTTTACAGACGAAGTTAGAAAAGACCCAATAGAGTTCGCTGATAAAATCTTAGGTATACAGTTACACCCTGGACAGATACGGTGGATTAGAAATGCGGATAAGTTAATTAACCTTTTGAGGCCAGGAAATCGGTTTGGCAAGAGCTTAAGTGAGGCTATTATGCACGCCTGGCACGCCACTACCAAGCCTGGACTGTTTGGTAAGGCCCGTAACGAGAATGAATGGATGACGATTGAATACCCAACCCTTGTGTTTGGACCTGAGTATGAACAATCAAGAGAGTTACTTAGGCTTATGGTGGATATCGTTGAGGGTAATCTTCTTATTCCTGTCTGCCCCTTCTGTGACTCACATCGGATTCATAAGGAAACGGCAAAAGATAAGAAATTTGATTGTGTTGACTGTAAACAGACCTTTATTGAGCCTGAACACAGGGTAAATCAATCCATGTTAAAAGGGTGGGCCATTGATAAAGACAACTCCAATACCCAACTAATGCCGATGGTGGTGTGGTTTAATAACTCCAAGACACTCGCTCGCTCTTATGATGAAATGGGTAAAGCTTTCAAGATGAAAGCGCTAGCTTATATCACAGGTGACGAATGTTCCGATATCCAAGAGCTGTATACCTTTACCACCAATACCCTCCTGCCTCGTTTAATTAATTTCAAAGGTATTATTCACTTCGTGGGTACACCACAGCCAGATGGATTTGATTACCAGAGAATGATTGAGATGGCGGAGGAAGCAATGCAAAGGCCTAACGCTAATATGTATACCCAGAAGGGTAGTGTCTATGAGAACATATTCGTTGATGCTGCCTATGTGCAACAGATTGAAGATGTGGCTGACCCAGAACTACGTAGGCAGATTATCGACGGTGAGTTTGTGCAACTGGGAGACAAATACTTTGGTTTTGACAGAATAAGGAACATGATTGACACCAATATCACTCAGTTGAAAGAGGGGTACATGGGTCGGAATTATTTAGTATCGGTTGACTTTGCTTATGGCTCTAGTGTCTGGGCTGACTATACGGTGGTGATGGTGTTTGACTATACTGAAGAACCATGGAAGGTGGTTTACTTTGATAGATTTAAGGCTAAAGAAGTACCTGTGCCCGTGCAGTACAAGATGGTTAAAGAGATTGTGGACAACTTTAGAGCTAGACTCATAATTGACTCATCTGGTCCTGGTGGTAAAAATGCGTTGGCTTTCTTAAAAGAAATGCACCCGATTGCTTTTGAAGCAGGTCCTACTGGCCCAACCAGTTCTAAGAAACAGGAGGGTCTGGCGTCACTTAAAGCTGCCCTAGACGGTGCTGGTAATATTGAGCTGTCTCGTGTAGTGCGTGTGAACCCTGATGGCACCCGTGAGGATTTGAAGAAAGTATGGGGTTCTATTAGAACACCCAACATCCCTGAATTAATTAGCGAAATGAGTAACTACAAGCTGGATGATAAACGTCTACGTACAGACTGTGTAATGGCTCTTATGATGGCGGTGGATTGGTTGATGATGAGACGGCCTAAACAATCAAGGAACAAAGCTGTAGATATTGACTTTTTAGATGCAAGGATTGACGACACACCCTTTAAAGAAGGATACTTCCCCTACGGTAGACACAAAGGGGCGGTGAGTTACTAGCTTTATCTAATACCCCATGAGGTTATCTAATTGTACACTGGGTTAAACTGTATCAATTACGCATAACAACCTTTTATGGTTAAAAACATAGATTTAGACAATTCAAAACTTTCCATTGAAATTAAAGGTAAAGAATTAACAGATAAACAGAAGCAGATTAATGCTCGTGTTGGCTCCTCGGAACCAGATAGAAATAAGCGTAAGAAAGAATATAAACGCCGACGTGAGTTCTATGCTGGTAAGCACGAGTCGTATACAAACATCATTGGTCTTACTCAGAAGTCTAAGAAGGGTCATGCTGACCAAGTAGTCAACTTAGCAGGTAAATCTATTACTAAGATTTATCACAGTATTTCCAACACCCCTCCCCAAGTTAAAGTCTTACCCCTTGACCAGACAGATGACTTGGAAACACTCAATGCTCAAGCGGTTGAAGATTTTCAAGAGAGAGTCTTTTGGAAGAACAAGTTCTGGAAGAGAGGTTTTAAAAGAGCTACTCTATCCCAATGTGTTGATGCTGATTTTGCTTTAAAGGTATATCTTGACCCAACAGACAATGAAATTAAGATTATCTCCGCTGAGAAGATGGAGAACGTCGCTGTTGGTTGGAGGTCAGATGACGCACTAGAATATGATTGGGTTGCCCATCGTGAGTTAATGTCAGTCTCTGCTATTAAAAATCTTTGGGGAATTGAAGTTAAACCAGACGTTGAAGTCAAAGGACAAGAATCTTCAGGTTCACAGGGTGATGAGTGGGGTGCTAAGAGTGCAAGACTGGGGGACTTCTCTTCTAATACTCAAGATGAGATTACCGAACCGATGGCTTATGTAACCGAGTATTCAGACGACAAAGCTTATGCAATTCTCATTGACGAGCAGATAGTTTCTTACGTAGTACACGAATATGGCTTTAATCCCTGGGTAATTGGTCATTCCCTTCATATCCCAGGTAAAGCATGGTCTAAAGGTCTAATTGATGATTTAATGAGTCCAAATGTGGAGCTAAATGAGGTTTTGAATGATGATAGAGACTACATTAGAACAGCCTCAAATTCCAAGTTTATTGCCAAAAATATGTCTGATTTTAACCCTGAATCTATTAAACCAGGGTCAGGACAGGTCATTTTTGTTGATGGACCAGACTCAGACTTCTCAACACTAGGTCAAACAGTCAACACCTATCCAGTTGATACTTATATTGGACATATCAAAGGGTTCATCCACGACCTTCTTGTTCCTGCTGTAGGATTTGGTTCAGGTGGAGCTGATTCAGGCCGTTCTAAAGCAATTGACTTCCAGACTATTGTTGACGTCACAGATGACTTACGTATTGCATGGGAATTGGTTCTTGATGGAGTAGCTGAAAGAATCCAAAAACTCGGACAGAAATACTTTGGTGGTGATTACTGGATGAATCCTAACAGAGAGTTTGAGATTCGCATGTGCGAGTACTCATGGACGGATATTGTACCAATCTCAGCTTCAGACAAGATTGTTGATGTACTTAATAAGTTTAGTATGGGATTACCATTTGCTAAGGTTTGGGAAGAACTGGGTTACAAAGACCCACAGGCAATTATTGAGTTAATGAAGAAAGAAGCTGAAGACCCATTACTTACTGCCTATCGTTCAAAGATGTATAACCTCTTACCTGGTATTCAACAGGGAATGATGGAACAACAGGAAGCTATGGCACCACAACTGCCAGGTGCAGTTCCTGGTGCGCCAGAGGTTAATCAAACCGCACCAACACTTACTACTTCAGAAAATGAAATGTCACAACCCATGTCAGTTGCGGGTGGAACTACTTCAACTTCAACACCTGGTGGATTGATAGCCCAGGCGAGACAAAATTTAATAGCTCAACAAGGATAATGGCAAAAAAAACAGTAAAAGGATTTTTCGACAACATGATTGGAGGAATTAAAAAATGGGCGACAACTCCCAAGGAAATTACTATTCCTGCCAGAAATCCTAATTTAGTTTCTCCAGACCCTCAAGACTGGAAAGCACCACAGCCAAACTTAGCTACTAATATTCAACCAACGATTGCCAAGACGCAACCACAGATAACACCAACACCACAGCCAGTTATTCAGCAAGAGCCAGAACCAACACCTATGATTGCAAGAAATCAATCATTATCTAAGTTTAACGTCACCCCTCAAGTAGAAACTGCGATTAGAACGGCGGCTTCAACACATAAGATAACTCCTGAAATACTAGGTGATATTGCTATTCAAGAAAGCTCCATGGACCCAACTAATTCTGCTGAAAGAGGTGGTTTTGCAAATAGCACGTCAAAAGGATTATATATGTTTAATGACCCAACATGGGAGACTGTTCAAAATTACAAAAATAAATCAGGTAGTAGTCTTAAATTAGAGAATGATGACAGAATGGATCCCAATACTTCAGCGCAGGCTGCTGCATATTTGATAGCTAATGGACAACTTGGACGTTGGTATCCTTCAGCCGCTGTATGGGCACCCAACTATACCTGGGAAGAACTTCAACCCTATCTAACACAAACAACCGACCCAGAAGCTCTAGCTACAATTAAATATTACGCCAAAAAATGATAAGCACACTTGCATATAGGTCAAAATTATCATCCGAAAAGAACGCAGGGCTCAACAGATTTAGCGGTTCAAGGGGTAGGGTGCTAAGTGGATTTGGTGGAGACTTGGCTGGCTACAACACCAACCTCATTAAATCTCGTGCGGCCCAAGAAGACCAATTGATTCAAAAGAAATATGACAGAGGTGAAATTAGCTTTGACGAATTAATGGCGCATCTAAACAAGGCTGCCAATCGTGAGTGGTTATCTACCGAAGAAAAGCAATTACTCAAAAGTGAAGTACAAGACTTAAAAGTTAAATATGAAGACGAACAAGTGGCTAAAGAATATCAATCTGGACGTATGAAAGCGGCAGATGTCGCAACATATCAGCGAAGTAAATTAGCAACTATGCTTCCAGGTAATCCTGTTTACGAGAATCAACTATCAGAAATTGCTAAGTGGGAGAAAGAAGACAAAGTAAACAGAGCTAAAGAATATATAGCCAAAGAAGAAGCAAGAATTGCTGGAATCTCAGACCAAAACGATGCTTATTCTAACCAATCAAGTGCTTATAGACAGGCTGCTAATCTCTTTAGACAGGCTGGGGACACTATGACCGCTTATCAATATGACGAAGCTGCTAACGCTGCTGATGTCAATAAACAAGCCTATGAAGTCAAATCAGCAAAAACGACAGCAGAAGAAGGAAAGAATGACCTTGTTGATAGCATTAATACTGCTTATAATGAGTATCATGATGGGACGATTGATGCTCAAACATTTTTAAGCCAATTAGATGGTTTTGAAAGATTGGCAATCACTGGAAAATACACCGACCTTTTAGACAACATGAATAAACTTACCGATTATGTGCGTGAGGATGTGGTCTATGGTAAGGATTGGAGCAGGGGTGGAAACAGAATTAAAGGACCAGGCGTAGGTACTGGTGGATATTCAGTAGACCCAATCACAGGTGAAATTAGTGGAAGTGGCGGTTCTTCATCTGGTGGTGGGAGTTACACTGGCACCACAGGTGGTGGTATAAGTGGAGTTTCAGGAGTAAAGACAACCACGGGTAGTGTTACAAACACAGGAGAAAAACAAACATGGGCACAACAAGACGAGGCGTATAAAGCAAACTTTGCCCAAGCTAATCAAGAAATACTAGACGGAAAGATTTCCAAAGAGGAGTATGTTCAAAGTGTTCAAGATATGGTAAATGCTAGAAAAATGGATTTAGAACAAAGAGTTGTTGATATTGAAAGTTCAGGGGCATCTAAAGTTTTATATAACGGCAGTAAAACAAATGTAAAAACAGTTTTAAATGACATAAATACTGAGCTGAATAATAACTGGGGAAAGATTCTAGGGCTATCTGAAGCCGAAGTTGGCTCTGCTGGAATTAACGACATGGCAACAGCTCTTACTGGAGACATGGCTAATGTCGTAAATAACTTAGACTTAACCATTTCTCAGGACAAGAATGTTGTAGGGGCTGACTTTAAAGCTCAACTATCTACCAAGAACCCACTCTCTACTGGGTATGTAACCGACAGTCTTGGAAGAATGTATAAGATTAAGAGCCAAAAATTTGAAGATATTTTAACCTTTGATGATTATTCAAAACTAATATCGTCCAACCCTGAGAGGGCAATGGATTATACTTCAAAAGATGGACAAACCTTTGTTAAAAAAGATGCAAAACTTTACGTAGATATTCCTTCTTCAAATGGAGAATCAGCAAGGTATCTTTTAAATGAAAAGGGTGATGTGTTAGGTATGGAACCAAATCTTAAAGACACCACAAAATACACCCAATATTTACCAGAAGGTAAACAACTTTCGGATTATTTAAAAACACCAACCTCAATTAGACCTCTTCAAGATGTAATTAATGAAGCCACAACGGCTGCACAAACGGAAAAGAATAGACCAGCAATTACACCAATGGCAACCCCAGAAGGACAAATTCAACCAATTCAAGACCAAACCTTCAAAGGTCCATCTTATGCTGAGACAATTAAAAACAACATTATTGAACCAATATCTAAAATTGTAGCTCCACAGAAAGCAATTAATGTACCAGCACCAGCTAATGCAGGACAACAGTTCGCTGACAAGTTTGTTAATCCGTTATCACCTAGTAAAATAATTCAACCTCCAAAACAGATACCAACACAAGTTGTTCCAAACAGTATACAAGGTCCATTACAAAAAAATCAAGTTAGGCAGCAAGACCTATGGGCACAGAAACCAATGACATATACTCCACCTAAGACCCCAGCCCCAGTTCAGCAACCTAAACCAAACATCATTCAACAGGCTACTTCGTGGATAAGTAATTTATTTAAGCCTAAAAAGAGATGAAAACCCTAGAGCAACTTAGAGCCGAAAGGAAGTTAAATACTCCCAGTGTTACTCCGACACAGACACTTAATTTTGGTGGTCAGACAGCTTCTACAACCCCTCAAATGACGGATGTTGCTAAAACAAATATTGCAGCAAAAGGTACCGCAATTGCACGACCAATAAAGCAAGGTCTTGGATGGGTAAATGAAAAACTGATAATGCCGATTGAATACGGTTATTCGGGAGCAGTTAAGGGTGCCATGAATAAGAAAGAAGAACAGGTGGGTTCTGCTTCAAAACTTGAGTTTACAGTTCCTCCAAAAATGGCTTGGGAAAGAACAAAGGCTGCTTTCAAAGGTATAGGTGAAGGTTTAAAAGCAAAAGAGGGAATTAGTGATATTAAATTAGCACAAAGAGGCTTCGGTGTTAAAAATGATAAAGTTGCCGCTGGTATTGATTTAGCGACATCACTTGCGGTTCCAGCGGTTCCAGTTGGTAAAATTGCTAAGTTAACTAAAGCCGAAAAGATTGTTCCAGAAGTTCTTAAATTGGGTGTGCGTGGGGCAGAAAAAGTTCCAGGTCTAAATAAAGTTGTCAAATACGGGAAAGAATTTTCTTATTCAGGTTCAGCCCCAGATAAGTTTTTAAGAAAATATGAAGAGTACAATCGAAAAGTTAGTAGTGCTGCTGAAAAAGCATCGGAAATTGCTGGACCACTTAAATTTGATGCTAAAGGTAAGGAGCTTCCCAAAGAGACACAAAGAATACTAGGTGACATTTTAGGACTATCTGAAGAAAGTAAGTCTGCTGGTAAAAATATACAAAAATTCTATCACGGTACAAGTGGTGAGTTTGATTCTATTAAAACAATGAGGCAACTCAGAAAAGAAGGTAGTTTGGTTGAACCTTCTAACATAGGTGGAAATAGTCCATTTGTTCATTTATCAGAAGATAAAAATATTGCTAACCAGTATGCCAAATCAAGAGCAATAAATATGGGTGGAACGCCTTCGGTTAAAGAAATAAGTGTTAGTGGAAATATTTTAGATTTAACAAAGCATCCGTCTGAATATTCTTCTCAAGAGAAAACAAAACTTCTTAAAATTGGACAAAAACTAATTGATTCATCTGGAAACAGAGGAAGTGATGCAAGATTGGGTGCAGAATTAAAAAATTTAGGTAGAGTTCCTAAACACACCATGGACTCTAGATTACCAAATATTAGTTATTTTGATATAGAACAAAGTCGTTTATTTCCAGAAATAATTAAAGAATATGGTGATTCTGGAATAAAATTTACAGACAAGGGTATTGCTGCTGGTATAGTTAATACA
>Ga0172381_10002001_pt1 | contig 23178 bp, 19 predicted proteins | sample Leawel6488metaG_FD_119754 | JGI IMG/M metagenome (GOLD analysis project Ga0172381, IMG submission 119754) | Leachate microbial communities from a municipal landfill in Southern Ontario, Canada - Leachate well 64-88 metaG | ecosystem: Engineered > Solid waste > Landfill > Unclassified | place...
CAGGGAGAAGAAGCGATTGAATATGTCGCCGACCGCTTAGGTCATGACCTGCGTTACGCGATTGATTTCACGAAAGCGAAGAATGATTTAGGTTGGGAAACGCAGATTGATTTTCAAGAGGGACTGAAGCAAACAGTGGAATGGTATAAGAATAACGAAGCCTGGTGGAAAAAACTAAAAGGGTAAATAAAATAAAGACCTAACATTTTAAACATATGGAAAAAGACAGCAAAAAGATTTTTATCATTGAAGACGACGCCGATATCACTTACGGCTTAGAGTCGCAGTTTGAATCCGCTGACTTTGAAGTGGAAATCGCGACTGGCGACGAGGAACTAGAAGAGTTGATGGAAAACATGCGTGCTTTTGAGCCGGATTATATTATTTTGGATTTAATCCTGCCGAAAGTAGACGGTTTTGAAATTGTGAAGAAGATTAAAGAAGACGGGGAACTGAACGACAAGGAAATTTTCATCTTTACCGATTTAAGCGACGAAGACGGCCGGGCGCGCAGTTTGGAAATCGGCGCCGACTATGTCTTCTTTAAGGAAGAATTTGATACGTTTGAGTTCGCGGAAAAGGTAAAGAAGATTATCGTGAACCAGGAAAAAGTCTCCGACCGGGAAGAGGAGGAATAAAAGAAAAAGGCTCCTTAGGTAATTAGCCGTTCGGAACCTCTTTCGTCGTAATACTAGTATAATAGCAAATAATTGAAAAAAGCCAAGTATTTGACAGTAAAAAATTAAGATATATTGACTTATTTTCATTATAATGTATAATTAAAGTTAAATATAAGGTTTAATCTTATATTTAACTCTAATTATATGGGAAAAGGCTTTTTAAACGAAATATTAAGATCAAATAAAACAGTTTTTTCTTTTAAAGACCTGATTTTGCTTTGGGGAGGAATTGATAAATTAACCGCCGGATCAAGGGTTAATTATTATACTAAGCATAAAAGCCTTTATCATCTCCGCCGCGGTCTTTATGCTAAAGATAAAAACTATAATAAATACGAGTTAGCTACCAAAATATTTACCCCAGCCTATATCAGTTTCGAAACTGTTCTCGGATCGGCTGGCGTAACTTTTCAGCATTACTCTAAAATTTTTGTCGCTTCATATCAGAATAAGGAAATTAACTGCGGCGGACAGACGATTGCCTTTAAAAAAATTAAGGATGAAATTCTTACTAATAATGCCGGCATTGAAATAAAAGATAATTATAGCATCGCTTCCGCGGAAAGAGCGTTCTTGGACGTAATCTATCTGAATACTGATTACCATTTTGATAATTTGTCGGTTTTGAACTGGGATAAAGTTAATTTAATTTTACCGATTTATGGCGGTAATAAGAGAATGGAAAAAGCGGTTAAAAAATATCAGGAATCGGTAATAAATAATCTTCGATAAATTTATGTCGCTTGACGCCGTAAAACACAAAAATATTCTTATTAAAATCCTGAAGGATATCTATACCGACTCGACCGTGGGGCCGCTTTTAGGATTTAAAGGAGGCACAGCCGCTTTTCTTTTCTATGATCTTAATCGTTTTTCGGTAGATTTAGATTTTGATTTATTGGAAGAGAAAAAAGAAGATTATGTTTTTGAGCAAATACGTAAGATATTAAGTAATTACGGCACTATCAAAGAAGCGCGCCGGAAAAGATTTAATCTTTTATTTCTACTCTCTTATGATGATAAAGAAGCCGGCGCTCAGAATATCAAAGTGGAGATAAATCGCCGAAATTTTGGGTCGAAGTATGAAATAAAAGCCTATCTTGGCATCTCGATGAAAGTGATGGTAAAGGAAGATATGTTGGCTCATAAGCTTTGCGCGATGTACGAACGTATCGGCAAAACTAACCGCGATATTTTTGATGTGTATTATTTCTTGCATCGCGACTGGCCGGTTAATAAAGAAATTATTGAAACGAGAATGAAGATGTCTTATCAGGATTTTTTGCGGCAGGGCATTGCTTCTTTAGAAAAGATTAGCGACCGCAATATTCTTTCCGGAATGGGCGAGCTTTTAGATAAAAAACAGAAAGCCTGGGTTAAATCAAAACTTAGAACTGAAACAATATTTTTGCTCCGCCTGGCGTTAGAGAACGAAAAATAAAAGTAATTTGTTTTTAATTTATCAAGGTTAATTTAAAATAGGCTAATTTTAGCCTGTTTTTTGTTATATATTGACTTATTTTATTATTTATGTTATTATGCTCTTATTGAACATTAACATTAATTAATATTAACTAAATGATGGAGGAACCATATCATGAAAATTGAAGGTGAATTTGTAATTCTCTCTGAGAATGTAATCGCCGTGACGGTACGTTATGACGGTTTTAATTACACTTGTTTTATTCTTGATTTAAAGAATGATAAAATAAGTGATGTTGATGAGTATTTTCGTTGGCAAACAAAAGCCACGATTACTTTTGAGAAGTGGGAGAAAATTACTTTTGATAAAGTAAAAGAACCGCTTGAAAACCAAAAAGGTTTTCTAAAAATTGTTGTCAAATTTATGGATTACGATGATATGATCCAAGCATATCAAGATGAAGAAGATTCATATTGGCAAGAAGAAAAATTAAATTAGCCGTTATCAGCTGAGTACAGAGAGCTTTTACACATAGTAAGTATAAGTTCAATATTAGAAAGCATGAGTCCAGAAATGGCTCTCCAGGAATGGAATAAATATTGGAATGAATAGCCTTATTAAATAAAATTTGCTATTCAAATAATAGATGATAATAATTATCATCTCGAGAATAATGTTTAGTTTTAGTTCAAAAAATCTGGCTGTTCATTTTTATGAACAGTTTTTTATTTCTAAGGATATTTTTAAAATGCGTATTTTGTATAATTAACCTTTACAAAAAAGTATATATATCATATAATTTTTTATTACTTTAACAAATCAATAAACTAAAAAAGAAAAGGGGGGAAATATGATCTCTAAAGAAACCATTGCGATAAATAAGATTACTGAGGTGCACTTAAAAGCTATTTGTGAATTGCTCGGCATTGTTTTTACAGGATTTGATAATTTTGGTGATGTAATCCAAGTGTATTTCGATGACGAAAAAATAGAAGATAAGGACAAGTGCCTGTCAATAAAAAATACCGGAGAAATTTATATTTTCTTTGATTCGTTATTAAAAGATAATGAAGCGGTAAATGCTATCCCAGTAGTTTATTATTTAATAAAAAATAATTTATTGCTTGAGGATGCGTTTTAACTTCGTGCCAGCCTGTGCCGATTTAGGTTAATTAAACGGGAATTAAAAAGCCCGTTTTTTATTTTGTTTATTAGTTTTTTTTATTTGACAGCTATTAATTTTCGTGATAAGTTTAGAGGTGAAATATAAAATATGCCAAAAGTCGCAAAAAAGGCCGTAAAAAGGCCTCTAAAAAAGATTTCCACCTCTAAGAAAACTCTTAAAAAAGCCCCGAAACCGGAAAAAGAGTTTTTAAGAATCATTCCACGTGTTTCTTTAAAGGAGCCTCGTGTTTTTAAAGATTCGGACGGCGATGGCTTATCCGATTGGGAGGAAATAAACGTCTTCGGTTCTGACCCGCATGACGCTGATTCTAATGATGACGGGATTGAAGACGGCGAAGCGGTTTTGAATGGTCGCGATCCGGTCTCTGGTACAAAACTAAAAGATTTTTTTGTTCCTCACGCCGGCAATAATTATCAGCCTCAGGCTCTTAACCCGGCTCGGGTTCTATTCCACGCCGCCGCCGCGCTCGCGGTCAAAGCGGTCGTGGTAGTTTTTGTTGTTTCTTATCCTCTCATGGCCTGGATGACGCCGGAAATCGCTACCGCCGAAGGCCAGAAAATTATCGCGCTCACTAATGAATTACGAAATACTTTAGCCCTCCGGCCTTTAAAGGAAAATGCTAAATTAAATCTGGCGGCGGCCGAGAAAGTCCAGAATATGTTTCTGGACCAATACTTTGCCCATATTTCGCCGCGCGGCTGGGACTTAGAACATTTCTTAGCTTTAGCCGGTTATAAAGATTACGCCACGGTCGGTGAGAATCTGGCGATGGGTTATGCCAGTGCCGAAGAAGCGATGACGGCCTGGAAAAATAGCCCGACGCATTACGCGAATTTAACCGATGGTAATTATTCCCAGATCGGCGTCGGTTTAGCCGGCGGTTCTTACGCTAATAACGATACGATTTTCATTGCCCAATATTTTGGTTTGCCGAATTTAGTGACGCCGGAAGTGGCTAAAGCAACGCCTAAAGTAACGCCGTCCGCGTCAGAGCCAGTTATTAAGACCGCGCCGGATAAAGTTATCACTCCGGGTGAGCAGGCCGTGTTAGCTGAGAAAACGGAAACGGCCACGACGACGGAAACAGCGACTACCGCGACGACTATCGAAACAGCGGCCGTTGCGGAAATGACTCCAGTCGCGCCGAAAATTGTCGCGACGACGCCGTTCCTAACGGAGAAAAAAGCAACGATTACTATTGATACGCCAGTCAGCAATCCTAATACTAAAGTTATTAAAATAGAAGCTGTTTTGCCGTCCGAAACCAGAAGCGCGGTGGCGAACATTGCCGATAATAATATTGTTTTAGAGCCGGTCGCGACGAGCACGGCTTCGTTTATGGCAACGGCCGCCGGACCGAGCGAAACAATGTGGACCGGGCAGAAAGCGATTACCAGTACGCCGGCTGATGCCGCGTCGATTGTCCCGCCGACCATTACCGCGACCGATAAGGCCGGTAATATTGAGCAGGTGATGGTTGAACCGGGAAGTATTATGCCGCAGAAGACTTCGCTCGTGGATCAATACTTATTATTCAAGATGCATCCAGATCAGAGCTTAGGGAAGATTTTTAATCTCGGTGCCATTTATTTTAAGATTCTTTTGGCCTTAGCGATATTTATTTTAGGTCTAAACATTTTTATTAATATCAAAAAACAGCATCATAAACCGATCTTGTCCGGCTTGGGCTTAATCGTCTTTTTAGTAATGCTGATTGTTTTTTAAGTAATATGGAGAATATTTATTTATCAGTCATTGTTCCGGCCTATAACGAAGAAGGCGCCGCCGCTAAGCTGCACCAGGAGATTTTAGCGATGTGCGAGAAGCTTAATAAGCCGTTTGAAATCATTTTCGTTAACGACGGTTCGGGTGATAAGACTTTAGAAGTTTTAAAATCATTAAAGCCGATAAAAATCATCGACCTGCGTCGCAATTTCGGCCAGACCGCCGCGATGGACGCCGGCATTAAGGCCGCTAGCGGCCGCTATTTAGCGACTTTAGACGGTGATGGGCAGAATGACCCGGCCGACATCCCAAATTTAATTGCGAAACTGGAGCAGGATAATTTAGACGTCGTTTCCGGCTGGCGGAAAAACCGCAAAGATACTTTCATGAAGAAACTTTCTTCCCGCGCCGCCGCTTTTGTCCGGAAGCGATTAATTAATGACGGTATTCATGATAGCGGCTGTTCGCTTAAAGTCTATAAGAAAGAATGTTTTGAAAAAATTACCCTGTACGGCGAAATGCATCGCTTTATTCCGGCCGTTTTGAAAATTAAAGGTTTTAAAATCGGTGAAGCGGTGGTTAATCATCGCCCGCGTCAGACCGGTCGGACAAAATATAACTGGAAACGCGGCGTGAAGGGAATTCTGGATATGTTTTCCGTTTGGTTCTGGCAGAAGTATGCTCATCGCCCCTTGCATTTATTCGGAACGGTAGGAGCGGGTTTAATGGCGATTTCCTTTTTAGCGGGCTTAATAGCGGTTTATGGTAAGATATTTCTTCATCGTGATCTTTCCAATACTTCATTTACGGAACTTTCGATGTTTGGTTTCTTTATGGGCTTAATGCTTTTGGTTTTCGGTCTGATTTCCGATATGCTTGCTAAAATTTATTTCGGCGCGACAAAAGACGATTCCTATGATATTAGAGAAGTGATAGATAATAAGTAAAAGGAATAGGGAACCAGCTTATTTTTAATAGGTCTATCCATAGAGTTATATAGCGTTTCAGATATAGTGCACTTATGCCATATTTTTGAAAAGCAAAGACCTGATTCTGTCAGGTCTTTGTTGGTTGGTTTGTTTATAATATACATATCTGTATAGTATAAACAAACGTAAAAGCATAAAAATGGCTAATATTAGATAATTCCGTAAAAATGCTACTAGACTTACGTTTTTAATATTAAAAACGTAACTTGACTTGCTAATTTTAGATATGAATTGCAATATAGCATATTTTAAAAAAGTAATACGGTTTTAGTAATCCGGCTTAAAAACATTTAACCTTAGCTAAAAAAATGATTATTGACTTTTCTATATCACTGTAGTAATATAGTAAATGATGTTACTATATTAATTTAAAAGTATATAAATATGGAGGAAATACTTAAATATGTCCAAAACCAGCTTGTCCAAGCTCCTTTCAGACTACAGTCTTATACGCAAAATGAAACTGGCAGGAAGTATCCTCGTCGGAATATTTATCTTAAGATTGATAAATATTTAGACGATTTTTTGCATGATTCGGAAGCTAGAAATCGTTGGATTATTATTCCCGGTTTGCGTGGTGTTGGAAAGACCACGATTTTAGCTCAATTATTTTTTAATCACTATCAGGAAATGGGGCAGCAAAGGATGCTGTATGTTTCCCTTGATGAAGTGGTAAATGTTTTTGGTTCGTCACTTAAGGATGTCTTATCTGCTTATGAAAAAATACTTGGCGAGAGCTTTGAAAGATTAACTAAACCGTTATTTATTTTTATTGATGAAGCTCAGTACGACCCTAAATGGGCGGCTGTATTAAAGTCAATTTATGATCGATCAAATAAGGTTTTTGTGATTTGTAGTGGTTCATCCGCCATTTCCTTGCAAACAAATCCAGATGTTATTCGTCGAGCAATTTTTGAGAAGCTATTTCCCACTAATTTTTGTGAATTTTTAATGATTAAAGACGGGCGCCTTCCTGTTAAAAATTTAAAGAAAAATATTAAAGAAGCATTATTTTTGTCTAACTCTGCCCAAGAAGCTTATAAAAAATTAAAAGAATTTGAGCAGCCGGTATTAAATTTTTGGTCGCAAGTAGATCATAATTATATTGATGAATATTTAAAAATTGGTACATTACCTTTCGCCATTAGCATTAGAGATGAGGCCCGTGTTTATCAGACTATAACACTTTTGTTAGATAAAGTTATTAATCAAGACGTTCAGAGTCTCGGGCGGTTTGATCAGAAAACTATTAGTTATATAAAGAGAGTTTTATTTTTGCTTGCCGATTCTGAAGTTTTAAGCGTTCAAAAATTAGCTAAAACTCTTGAAGTTAGTGTTAATACTGTTTCCAGTATTCTAGAGGTGTTAGAATCAGCTGAGTTGTTAATAAGGATTATGCCTCATGGCTCTAACGCTAAAAAAGTTAGAAAGCCGTCGAAATATCAATTTATGTCGTCAGCAATGCGCTCCGCTTTTTTATCAGTCGCCGGTAATTCACAAATTTTTTCTGGGCAAAAAGGGCGATTGATGGAAGATATAGTAGCCATGATTCTGTATCGCGAATTTGTTTCTCGTGGCGGCGGTGCTCTGGAGTATGATAATTCCGAAGGTGGCGCTGATTTTATATTGACCGTCGCCGGTAAAAACATTATTCCAATAGAAGTTGGTCTAGGGGAAAAGCTCGGTACACAAGTCCGAAATACAATGAAGAAAATTGGTTCAGCGAAATATGGCGTTGTAGTTTGTAATAATTCGCTTACTCTTTTAGAAGACGCGAACGTTGTGAAAGTTCCATTAGATTATTTTCTTTTAATTTAATTGATTCTAATCGCTTAAAGATAATTAAAATGCCAAACCTAAAAGACAATCTAATTCTCGTCACCGGCTCCGCCGGTTTTATTGGTTTTCACACCTCGCGACGGCTTTTAGAGAGCGGCGCAACGGTTATCGGCGCGGATAATTTTAATGATTATTACGATCCGAAGCTTAAAGAAGCGCGCAACAAGATTTTAGAGTCCTTCCCGAATTTTAAATTATATCGTGGCGATTTAAGCGACGAAGCCTTTGTCGCGGCGATTTTCAAGGAAAATAAGATTGATAAGATTATTCATTTAGCCGCTCAGGCTGGCGTGCGCTATAGTCTCGTTAATCCCGGCGCATACGTTAAGTCAAATCTGACAGCGTTTGTGAACATGCTAGAAGCGGCGCGGCATAATAATATTAAGGATTTTGTTTATGCTTCTTCGAGCTCGGTTTACGGGAATAATAAGAAAGTGCCGTTCGCGGTTAGCGATCCGGTAAATGAACCGATTTCGCTCTATGCGGCGACGAAGAAAGCCGATGAGCTCATGGCTTATACCTATCATCATCTCTTTGGCCTAAATATGACCGGCCTGCGCTTCTTTACCGTTATCGGCCCTTACGGCCGGCCGGATATGGCGCCGATGTTATTCGCTAACGCCATAACTAAAGGGGAAGCGATTAAAGTCTTTAATTTCGGGAAGATGCGCCGTGATTTTACTTATATCGACGATATTGTGAGCGGTATTATTTTAGCGTTAGAAAAAGCGGGCGGGTATGAAATTTTTAATTTAGGGAATAATCGGCCGATTGAATTAGAAAGCTTTATCGGTTTAATTGAGAAAGAGCTAGGGAAGACGGCGCTTAAGAATTATCAGGCAATGCAGCTGGGAGACGTTTTAGAGACTTACGCCGATATTGAGTATACGAAAGAGAAGCTCGACTGGGAGCCGAAGACTTCGCCGGAAGAAGCGGTTAAGTTATTTGTGAAGTGGTATCAAGAATTCTATGGAGATAAAAGATAAGAAAGAAAAAAAACATTGTTTGACTATTTTTTTATTGAAAGAACAATATAAAAAATTAGATGATGTTGTTATTCCAGACGGAGTAATAAAGGAATTCGATGCATTAGATAACAAGGCTAAGGCATTTTTATATAAAAATAATGACCGTAAACCCGCATGGGTTAATACTTTTAGTGATATTTTTGATTGTAGTAATATAAATAACCTTATTCATGCCCTAATAATTTATATAGAAATTGATGATAGAATTTTTGTAATTACGACAAGCTTTGGGCATACAAAAATTAGAAAAGAATATATAGTGAATGATTTTGGGCTGAAAGTAGTTTTAAATAAAATTGATAAAAAATCCTTAAGATCTATTGATGTTAGGAAATTAACGCTTTCATCACACCAGAGAAGGGAGGTCTCCAGCTCAAATTCTTCGTTAGAGAGTTTCGATTTTAATTCTAATGAAGATTTTTTGAAAGCTATATCAGGAAAATTAGATGATGATTTTGCAGCCTCATTATCCGGTAGTGATTCTTTAAATGTTGTGAAAAGATTTAATATTAAAGAAATACAAGATTTTTGTAGAGAGCTGTTGATATTATACGAAAAGAACGATTATAAAACGAAAGGATATGATTTTATTGATAATTTAAAGAAAGTTTATAATAGTGAAACATATTTAAAGACGAGGGAAGCAGTTGTTGAAGCTATAAATAAAAGAGATAGTTCAGAAATTATTTTAGCATATCCTGAAATTGAAGAATATAATTTTTGTAATTATAGAATTTCGTTTAATAGTAAAAAAGAGTATTTAGATGATATTAATATAATAAAGTTTTTTAAATTTTTAGATAACAATGGTATTGACAAATTAACCGAAGACAATCTTAAAAATATAAAAATAGAATTATTAGACGAAGATGGTGATATATATAAAAATCCTAAAGTAAAACGAAGTTATAGCCTTTTAGATTATTTAGTTTTTGAATTAGATGATGATGGTAGTAAATATATTTATATAAGTGGGCAATTGTATCTAATTGATAAAGATTATTATTTAGGGCTTTGTGAGTTTTTAAAAGAATATGAGAATAATGAACTATCAGTTGAGTTGCCAGAAATAAAGTACAAAATGGTAATAAACAAAAAAGGCAAAAATGTTTTAAAAGTTGAAGAAGAGAAATATTATAACAAAAGAATTGAAAACAAATATGTAGGTAATGTTATTTGTTTTGATAGGCATTTATTCAGAACAAAATTTGATGGTAAAAAATCTGAGGTAGAAATTTGTGATATTTTGACAGAAAATAAAGAATTTATCTGTATTAAGATTTATAAAAATTCTTCCGCCGCCCTTAGTCACTTATTTTTTCAAGGAAGTGTTTCCGCAGAGCTATTGGCTGAATTAAAAGAGTATAAAAAGGAGATAATTAAAGAAGCAAAGGAAAAATTTAAAATTAAACTTGATAATAGGCCAGAAATTAAATTTGTTTTTGCTATAGCCGTTAAAAATAGCGGATATGTCTTTGAAAATTTACCAATTTTTAGCAAAATCTCTTTAAGAAAAGCTATTTTTGATATAGCGAAAATGGGTTTTGCTGTCCAAGTGACAAAAATAAATTTCGAAACAGAAGAAGATTCAGCAATTTTATAATATGAAAAGAATATTAGTTCTAAATTACGAATTCCCGCCACTAGGGGGGGGCGGAGGTATAGCTGCTAAAAAATTAGCAGTTGGTTTTATTAAATTAGGATATAAGGTTGACTATGTTACTACTGGATTTAAAGGTTTAAAAGAATTTGAAGTCATTGATGGTATAAATGTTTATCGAATAAAAGTTTTAGGTCGTAAAGAATTGCCGACAGCCACCATGCTCTCTTTAGTCTCTTTCCCGTTTTTAGCATATCGGAAAGCCAACGAACTATGTAAAAAAAATAAGTACGATTTTATTAATACTCATTTCACAATCCCGACGGGGCCTTTAGGTGTTTGGATGTCTAAGAAATATAAGATAAAGAATATCCTTTCTTTGCACGGTGGTGATATCTATGATCCGACTAAGAAAAAATCTCCCCATCGCAAATTTTATTTTAGGGCAGTTGTTAATTTGGTTTTAAATAATTCTGATTTGATTGTGGCGCAATCAACAAATACGAAAAATAATGTTGCGAAGTATTATCGATGCCATAAGAATATAAAAATAGTGCCTTTAGCATATGAATCTTTTGACTTTATAAAAAAAACCAGAAAGGAGCTGGGCTTAAAAGACGATGTTTTTTATACTATCAGCGTCGGCAGATTAGTGGCCAGGAAAGGTTTTGATTTTCTGATCAGAAGTTTAGCCAAAATAAATAATGATAAAATTAAGGCTTTAATAATTGGTGATGGGCCGGAAAAAGAAAATCTTAAAAAATTAGCCAAGTCGTTAAATATTCCCGACAGAGTTATTTTTTTAGATTCCGTAAGTGATGAACGAAAATTTCAATATTTAGCTGCCGCCGATATCTATATCCTTTCTTCCGTCCATGAGGGGTTTGGTATCGTTTTGCAGGAAGCGATGCAGGTCGGTCTGCCGATTATTGCGACCAATAATGGCGGGCAGGTTGATTTTATAAAAGACGGCGAGAATGGTTTTTTGATAAAATTTGGTGATGAAAAAATGTTAGTTGAAAGGATAGAAGAGATATTAAATAATAAGGAATTGAAGAATAAGTTTTCTGAATATAATAAAAAAGATGTTAAGAAATTTGACGTTGAAAAAATTTGTCATCAATATTTATGTTTGATAAAATAAATAATTCTGTGGCGCCGTTAGTGTCCGTTATCTTGCCCACCTTTAATAGAGGGAAAATTATTAAAAGAGCCATTAACTCAGTAATTAATCAAACTTATAAAAACTGGGAATTAATCATTATCGACGACGGTTCAACGGATATTACAAGCGATGTGGTGGGTCAATTTTTGTCAGATAGTCGTATTAAATATTTATATCAAGAGAATGGCGGTCCATCAGCAGCAAGGAATTTGGGAATTAATAACGCACGAGGTTCTTTTTTGTGTTTTCTTGATAGTGATGATGAATTTTTAGAAAATAAGATCGAACTCCATCTTTTAAAAATGAGGAAATTTAATGCTATTATTTCAATTTCAAATGTAGAAGTTGCGTATAATAATAGTAGAAGAATAAAAAAATATAGTTTTGATAGTTTTTATATATCGTATCTTGATTTAATTGATTCTAAAATAGGTTCTTTAATGAATATATTTTTAAATCGTGAATCTTTGGAGAATATTAAATTCGACAATGAATTAAGTATTTCAGAAGACCTTGATTTAATTCTGAAAATTTTTAAAGAAAATAAAAAAATTTTATTTATAAATCATCCTTTGTTGCGCGTTTACAAAACTTTTAATAGTAATAGATTATCGTTAGATTATAGCAATAAAATAAAAAACTATTTAGTTTTAATTAATAAATTTAAAATTAATAAGTATAATATTCCAAAAGAATATTTATCTTTATTTATAAAAAAGTTTTATTTAGAAATTGGACTTTTTTATTTGTTAAATAATGATTGTAAAAATGCTAAAGAATACTTCAAGAAAGGAATTGCGATTAAGGGTCGATATAAAGGTGAGAATAAATATAAATTTATTTATATTTTTGTATTCGTACCAAAATTATTTAATTCCGCTATTTTTATAGGAAAATTTCTCTGGAGCAGGGGGATAATTAAATTTTAGAACTATGAAAGTTAGTTTGTCTATCCATAAAGAGATGATTTGTAATTATATATGGAGAACACTTCAGCTATTTGGTAAAGAAGGCGTGGTTTTTTTTATTTTTTTTATATCTGCTAAATTGTTAAGTCCTTATGATTTTGGTGTATATAATTATTCTTTGGCTTTTATTTTCTTTCTAATTCTTTTTGGAGATTTTGGAATTTCAACAGCCACATCTAAGTATGTAGCTGAATACAACTTAACAAATAAAGATAAATTAAGAGGCGTTCTCTTTAATTCAGGATTAATTATTTTAATTTTAACCGTCTTTGTTTCGCTTATAGCTGTAGTGTACGAGCATTATTTTTTAAAAGACGGACAAACATATATAATATATCTTCTACCGCTCATATTTTTATCTCCGATGACGTCTTTATACGACGGGATTTATAGAGGATTAAAGAGGTTTAAACAATTAGCGGTTATTTCTGGGATTATTGGGTTCGTCTCAATTTTTATCGCTTGGTTTTTGATAAAAAACTATGGGTTAAAAGGCGCACTACTCTCGCAAGACATCTTCTATTTAATCATGCTTATCGGCCTTGGTTCGCATTACTGTGATTTTCATTTTAAAATAAATAAGAATGTAATGAGAGAAATCGGCAGATATTCTGTTATAGTTGGTATAGCGGGATTAGGACTTTTTATTTTTACTAGAATTAATATATTAATTTTAGGATACTTTAATTTAATCACTGAAATTGGTTATTATGAGATTATTAATAAAATATTCGCAATATTAATAATTCCTTTTTCGATATTTTCCCAAATTATATCCCCTAACATAACGGAAATATTCGCAAAAAAACAATTTAAAGATTTGTTACACAAATATATAAAATATTTATCAGCTTCTTTTGTGGTTGGAGTCTTGTTGGCATTATTTATTATTATAATTTTACCACTGATATTGAGGTCTTTTTTACCTAGCTACTGTAATTCGGAAATAATTTTTGCTTTGCGTTTATTGTCGATTATTTTAATAACACAATCAATGAGTAATATTGCCTCGGTTGGATTTAGCACGCCTAGTGGACATGCTAAAGTAAATATGTTTTTTTTATTAGGTTTTGGAATTATTAATGTGCCCTTAAGTATACTACTGGTGAAGTTTTATGGATTTTACGGGATAGTTTATTCGACTTTGATTATTAAAGGGTTGGCTGACATATCCTTTATATATTATTATTTTAATTTAATTAAAAATGAAAAAAATAAATCAGAATAAGCCAACTGTTTCCGTTATAATGCCATCGTATAATGCTGAAAAATATATTGCAGAGGCTATAGAATCAATTCTAAAGCAATCTTTCAGAGATTTTGAATTTATAATTATTAATGATGGAAGTAAAGACAAGACGCTTAGTATAATAAAAAATTATCAAAAAATAGATAATCGGATAAAATTAATTGAGCATGCCAGCAATGAAGGACTTATAAAATCTCTAAATGATGGTATAAAAAAAGCGAGTGGTAAATATATCGCCAGAATGGATGCTGATGATATTTCTCTAGAAGACAGGCTATTAATTCAGGTTAATTTTTTAGAAGATAATTCTGATATATATCTCGTAGGCGGATCGTTTTATTGTATTGCGGAGAATGGTGATATCATGTTTACTTATGTTAATTATTATAATTTTAAAACAATAAAGAGAAAACTTCCGTGTAAAAGTATGATTCATCATCCCACGGTTATGTTTAGGAATGAAGGACAGATTTTTTATAGAGATAAGGCTCTTTATTGCGAGGACAGAGATTTATGGCTACGATTTTTAACGGAAGGGAAAAAGATGATTGTATTATCAGATATTGTGCTGAAATATAGGTTGGATAAAAACTCAATTTGTAATTCTAATCCAGAAAAACAGCGAATGATTATGAAAGAAGTCGTTAAGTGGTATTTTGAACGAAAGAAGGGGAAAGTTGAAAGTTATAGTAATTTTAATTTAGAAAATATAGTAAATAAAAATAAATTTTTTAGCCTCGATTATTATAGAGAGCGGACATTACTAGAATTCGCTTTTAAAACCGGTGCTAATCGGCAAGCATTTAGAAAAAATCTTTTTGTTTTTTGGAAAAATTTTGGTTTTTTTAGTTGGAAGAAAAGCTTAGTAGCATATGTGACAAGCTTTTTGCCATCGTCAATTATTATGAAAATAAGAACTAAATTTTAAGAGCAGATTTGTCCCATACAAAAATATTAAAATTTTCAAAAGAGCCTTCTAGCTTTAGCGTCGTGTTGCCTACCATAATTATATTATCTGGATATCTCCAAGATCTTGTGATAAAGGTCCCTTTTTTGTTATTTTTTACAACAAAGTTTAAATCAAAAACTTCCCAATAATAATTTTGTAAAAAAATATTTTTGCTTATTTCATAATTTTTTTCCCATTTATCACTGAATGTCCTTTGTGAGTCTATATTATATTGAAAATAAAAAGTGAACCATGTAGGGTCAAGTGAATCTAGAACCAAAGGGACCTCCTTATCTATAAGGTTATTTTCTTTTAGATATTCTAATAATTTTGACACATCCGCGCGAGAGCCGACAGACGTAATTTGTCTATTATAATCTGGAGTAGAAAAATCTAAATCGTGTTTTGCTGCGTGAGTTGTATTTTGGATAATAAGTATTTGGCTAAAAATAAAGATGGCAAGTATAGATATATAATAAATATTTTTTTTAATACTTAGAAATAACATATAAATACCCGTACTCAATATTATTATGTATAGGGGGTATAAATGATATAAATATCTACTGGGTAAGTATGCTAAATTATTTTGGAACTTGAAGACAAAGACAGCAACGGATATAAAAAAGGCAAAATAGCAGGATTTAATCACTTTATTATTTGTGGTTATCGGCAAAATAAAGATTGCTAAAATAAGTAGTTCACTAATTTTTGATCCAGAGAACCATTGGACTGGATAACTAACGTTTGGGTTAAAGAACATTTGAAAGAAAAAAGGCTCAAAACCGAATAATTCGGAAAATGGACCAAGCCGCGGAATCAAAAATATAAAACCGACGAAACCTGCTATAAGAATTAATATGCTAATTAATAATATTCGTTTATTATAATTATTATTAATATAATATATTATTGTTGGTATTAGAACTAGTGCAACGGTAAAGATTATAATGTTAATTGTTTCATTGTTGAATACTTGGCCGTATATATATAAACAGGGGATTGCCATAAATGATATCTGGCATATTCTTCTCCGTAGGATTTGTTTATCCTTTTGATTAAATAGACGTAGTATTATCGTGATAAATATTAATCCTAAAAGCATGTTTAAATCGTATTCACGAACGAAACTCGATTTTTCTATTGCCACTGGAGACACGGCTAGTAAAAACGCGCTTATTAAGGCGATTTTTGTATTTATAGTTTTGCCTAGAAAATAAATTAATACAGTTGATATAGCCCCAATAATAACAAACGGTATTCTGGCAATGAATAGAGTGGATCCAAAAATTTTAAACAGAAATGCCAACATATACGTGATGTCGATGTTTCTTTTATAAAGAAAAAGTCCATTGTCGTATAATGACTTAGCAGACATTAAGTTAAAATTATCACTTGCCTGGAGATAATTCAGATTCCAAATTCTTAAAATAAATCCGAGCATAACTATTAGTGCGAGAGCAAGAATATTTAAGAAATTAATGGAATATGTTTTATTAAATATATATTTAATAATAACATTTTTTAATGTTGAAATTACTTGATTAAAATTAAAAATATTTTTTTGTTTTTTAATTAACTTGTCATTTAATTCTTCATTAACTTTTTTATTAATTTCTTTCCTGTTATTATAGAAATTTAAAAACCCAGAAAATATTAAAAATATAGAAATTATTTGATTTATATTTCTTATTGATGAAGGAGTGGCCCATACTAGATTATTTAAGTTTAAGATTGTGACAGATATCAATCCCACTGGGAATAGTATTTGGCTTAGTTCAATTATAAATTTTTTAAAAATACTATTTTCTTTTATTTTTTTAAACCATAGAAAAAATATTAGGAAAATGCACACGGCAAACGATGTTAAAAATAGGTTTGTGTTTATAAAATTAATTTTTTTTATATTGCTTAGTAAAAATAAAATAATTAATGCTATAAATAAGCACAATAAATAAAGGGAATATTTTTCAAAAAAGCTTGATAGCTTGTTATTAAAAAGCATTCAATTTTAATTGAGTAAAATTAGTTGTTGTAGCTGATATTATAAAAATATTAGTTTTTTCAGATCCGTTGGCGGTAAAGTAAATTTTTTGTTTATTAAATTCTATAGCCTTAGAACTGATATTTATTTTGTATAAGTTGCCATTAAAAAATGGATTTTTTCCGAAGTTATGTGGGGACCAACCAAAACTTAAATTTTCTTTGCCATTATAGTTTGGCCAAATCTTATCTGTTCCTAAATATGTTCTACCACAAAATTTTCCATCAACGAATAGTTCTATATAACCATTTATATCTGATGGTGAATAAATCGCAATAGCAGAATGTTTTTGATTAAAAAAATTGTCATCAATAGGGTATTTAATTATGTATGTTCCACCAGCGGCATTATTAGTTCTGCCGATTTGAAACTGGACGCTGTCTTTGTTTTGCCATAGTTCCCAATTAAAATGTCCGACAATCTGTTGCGAACTAGTCGCACTATTAGCCGGCATCCACTCAACGTAAACCGTAAACGGTCCGTCTTCAAACATATTACTGGAACTGGCCATCTCAATCCGCGCCGTACCGTCAAAATATGTTGCGTCATCAAAATGGAAAGCTTTATTATTCTTTAGATCTTTAGGTACACCTTTTGTAAAATCCCATGATTTGTCCCACTTGATACCATTTGGGTCAAAATTTAGATAAGGCGGAATTAAAGAAATGCCGTTATCTTGCACCTCAATAGAAATATTGGTGTTATTTAATGAAGTGTTTGGTTTAAAAACCGCAAAAGCCATGCCGTTTAATTCGCGGTAAGTTATGCCGTCTCTATTAATTTTACGTTCGGAGAGATATGGAGACGGTCCTAGGTATAATTCAGAAATTTTTGTATCGTCAAGAGATCCAATATTAAGTATGTTTGTTGTTTGGAAAATTGAAGATAGATGATTAACATACAAAACATATAAAAGTAATCCTAACGGAATCGCGTAGCCTAAAAAACGAGCCCAAAAAATCGGGCTCTTTACCCAGGATTTAATTTTCGTGCCTATTTTTTTTAAAATCGATAAACCCATATCTTTGAATAACTGTTTTTCTCGTTAAAGAAAAATAGTTCTAAATTATTTTGGATATAACTGATTATCTCCGGTTTAATCTTATCGTCGGCCGCCATATAGTCAAAGACGAGATAGCCGTGCTTAGTGGCGGTTATTTTTTTTAATTCCTCTAAATTATTGATCACTGTCGCGCCGACATAATATTCTTTATTGTCTTTTATCGTCTTCGGCGTATCTTCCATCCCTAAATAATCATACTTAATCCAATCACCCGGCTGATTAAGAAATATTTTATTAAAATGTGGGTGGCTCGAAATTACTATCTCCTCCGATTTAAGATTTCCTTTAATCGCGGCGTAGGCGGCGTTAAAATCCGGCTGGGGGGTATAGGCGTAATAAGGGCGGCTTAATTCGCTCGGGTCGTCCGCTTCTAGGAAATAATAATCTTTCGGGAAAATCACGCCTTGGCGGGAGATAAAAAATACTAAGATTAGTAAAAACAGCCCAATAATTTTCCCGTAATTTTGCCTTATTTTTCCGCTAATGTCAATGATAACAATACTGGCAATAATATATAAAGCCGCGGTCAACGGGAAGAGATAGCGGTAATGGATAATATTAGTCAGGAAAGACAGAAAAACTAAATAAACGAGGAAGGGCAGGGCGAGGAAAATAATCTTCTGTTTTTGTTCTTTTTCACTAGCAAAATAGCCGTAAATCGCGAGGGCGATAAATAACCAGTAGTTTCTTAGGTAGAAACTTAGATAATAGGGAAGATTATAATGGAAAGAAATATTCTTTAAAGCATGAGTGATAAAATGCAGACCCAGGCCGAACTCGACGAAAGCAATAACGCCGCCCGCGGCGATAATGGAAATTAGAGCTTGCTTCTTAGTCGGCCGATTAAGGATAAAGTATCCGCCGAGCATAATCAGCGGCAGAAGATAGGCGAGCTTATGCGTCGCAATCGCTAAAATCGTAAAAAATAGCGATAGGAGAAGGCTAATTATTTTTTGTTTTTTATTTTTCGCTTTAAGGAATAAATAGAATAACAGGAGCGCCGCCCAGAAAAAAACTTCCAGGAGCGTATACCAGCGGGCTTGGCGCGACCAGGCGATCTGCCAATAGGAGAAAGACGTGAAGCCGGCCGCCAGTAGGGCGGCCTTATTATTTTTAAAGATTACTTTGGTAATGAGATAAACCAGGAAGATAAAAAATATTCCCGCTAAAACGGCTAAAGTGCGATAGGACCAGGTGTTATCACCGGCGATTCGGGTAATTATTTCCGTCGGGTAGCAATAAAGCGGACAGAAATAGCGGCCGCCGGAGTCTAGAATACTGGAGCCGCGGTCATAGCCGTTATGAGCGGCCGAAATCACCGCGTTAACCGTATAACCCTCGTCCATCCAGTAGGACTGCTTATTGAGCTGATAGACTCTTAGGAAGCTTCCCAGAGCGATTATCGCCAGTAATAGCCAGCAAATTTTGTAATTTTTAGTCATAAAATTAAGCTACCATTTATCTATTATTCTGGCAAGGGTTTTAATCTTGACTATTTTTATAAACAAGGGTAATATTTTTATGTAAAATTTAACTTAAATTTATCTTAAATTTATGAATAAACTATTTAAAACTGGCCTCGTCCTGACGGCGGCCGTAATTTTCTCCTTATTTGGTTTCTCCAAAGCTTTCGGCTACGGTGGTGGCGGTGTCACTAGCAGCGCTCCGGCTCCGGTGGTAACTGCGATTAATGTTCCGTTAAGCTTATCTGGTACTCAGGAGGGAACCCTAGTCCAGAATAATGACGGTTTAGTGACGCGCTTAGTCGTTACTCCAGGCACGATTAGCGGCAACGCGACTTTCGCGATTATGACTAGTTCCGATTCTGCGGCGGTTGGCGGCGCGATTTTTAACATCAACGCTTCCGACTTAAACGGTAATCAAGTCCATAATTTCTCCAATAACTTAAATATCACTCTTTCCGGTTTAAATTTACCGGCGGATGTTTCCGGCTTAGGCGTTTATTACTTTAACGAAACGACTTCTACCTGGACTTTAGTTCCGGGAGCGACTTTTAATGCCGACGGTTCTGTTTCTTTCTCGGTTAATCATTTAACTAAGTTCGCGGTTTTTGCTAAGAACTCCGTTCCGACCGTTAGTTCTAATCAAGCGGTTTTAGGTGTTCAGAAATACAGCGTCGGGAGTTTATTACGCTCCAAAGAAACCGGTAAGATTCACGTCATAATCGCTAATGGTACGCTTCAGTATGTCCCGAATATGGCCGAATTAATGAAATACCACGGTCGGGCGACAGTAACGGTCAGCGAAAGCGTTATCGCTTCCTATAACCAGGTTTTAGGCGCTAAGAAATACGCGGACGGCACTTTGCTCCGCGCTAAGGGCGATGTAAAAATCTTTGTCGTTATTAACGGCGTTAAGGTTCATATCAAAAGCTTGGCGGAATTACACAAATACGCCGGTCACCCGATTCTCGAAACTGAATAAAAATTAATATAAAGATACCAAAGAGCCCGAAATTTCGGGCTCTTTTTGTGTTGGCCGATTTAATCTGTTGATAAATCTAAAAGTCTTTTATGGCCGACGACTGACTGCGCCGCCGATCTTTTTATAGTTCTGTCTGATATTAGCTTAAAATAAGTAGGGGATAATTTAGAAAGATTTTATCTTAATTTTATCAATATTTTATCTAATATTAGCCTTGATATTGGCTTTTAGGAATGCTATAATATAGCGATAATTATTTAATTTTTAAATTTATGGAGAAAAAGGAAATTGACAAGGGGATAATAAACGTCAAGGATTATCAGAATTTATTACAAGAATTAAGAGGTATTATTGTTAAAGAGAAGTATAAAGCGTATAAGGCGGTTGATAATATTAAAGTACAGACTTACTGGCAGATAGGCGAGCGAATTGTGAGAGAGGAGTTTAAAAATAATAATAGAGCGGAATATGAAAAATATTTGGTTAATAGATTAGCTTTAGATTTGAATATTGGCAGACGCCTTTTATATGAGATAATCAAATTTTATAAGGTTTATCCAATTGTGCACGCAGTGTGTGCACAATTAAGCTGGACGCACCTGGGTTTATTAATTGAACTTGAAAATGAGCGAGAGCGCTTATTTTACCAAAACAAAGCAATTCTTTATTCTTGGTCTGTTAGAGAGTTGAGTAGGAATATTAAAAATGGTCTTTATCAAAAAATTGATCATAAAGAAATGGAGAATACATTTAAAACTATTTTACCAACAAGCGTAGATTTGAAAAGAATATTTAAACCGGAGTATGATTTAAATTTTTTAGCAATCGATACGAATCATCAAGAAAAAGAATTAGAAGATAAAATAGTCCATAATATTGAGTATTTTCTTAAAGAGTTGGGTGATGATTTTTTATTTTTAGGAAGGCAGATGCCGATCTTGATCGATGGCGAGAAACATTATATTGATTTAGTCCTATACCATCGGAGCATACCTTGTATTGTCCTTATTGATTTAAAGGCGAATAAGTTAGATAGTCGCGATGTTGGTCAGATGAATAAATATTTAGGTTATTATCGGGCCAATAGACAGTATGTTTATGAGCAGGATGCAATCGGCTTAATTATTTGCCAAGAATTCGGTCGCGAAGAAGTGGTTTATGCCCTTGATGGGTTAGAAGAAAAAATATTTATTGCCGCATATAAAAATAAATTGCCTAGCGAAGAAAGAATCAAAAGAGCGGTAAGAGGATTAAAACAAGCGAACCGGTGACAAATTGTCACCAGTTGAAAATACTAGTTAAAGTCGGCTACCAATCCGTGACATTTTGTCACGGGTTTAAACTATGAATTTCAGTTGTCCGATTTTTTCGGACAACTGAAATTATCGCCCAGTGATGGTAGAACGTATTTAACTGATATCGCTAATAGAGTTGGTCACAAAATGTGACCGACTGAGATGTAACTATCTACAATTTGTAGATAGTTGAAATTATAGCTTCAGCCGTCGACAATTTGTCGACAACTGAAAGTAGAAACTATTAATGGTAAAGTATGTAAAATAGATTGTGCAGACACTGTCTGCACAATTAAGCCGGAAATATAATTGTGGTGGCACTGTCGCCACAATTGGGATAGAATCATTTTGGTTTATCGATTGAACTTAAAAATGATGAAGTGAGTTGGTGACATTTTGTCACCGACTGAAAATGTTGGCTAACGTTGACTATGAGCTCGTGACATTTTGTCACGGACTGACGGCCAGACTAGATTGTTGTAATTATTTACACTATATGATGTAAATAGTTACAACAATAGATTCTTATTTGTTTCCCGATAGATTATTGTAATAATTGACTTAAGCCGATAAAAATACTAAACTGAATTAGTATTCTTTTGACTATCTATGTTTATCAAACGCATCGGGATTGATCTCGGTACAACCTATACTTTAATCCATTTGCCGCGTCGCGGTATTGTTATTAATGAGCCGAGCGTCGTGGCGGTTTCGCTGTCGGACCGGAAGATTTTAGCCGTTGGTAACGAAGCGAAAGACATGATCGGCCGGACGCCGGATACGATTACGGCCGTCCGTCCCTTAAAGGACGGCGTGATTGCCGACTATCGCGCGACCGAAGCGATGATCCGTTATTTTATTAATAAAACTTTAGGCGGTATTCGCTTATTCCGGCCGGAAGTCATGGTCGCCGTTCCGGCAGGCATTTCCTCGACCGAACGCCGAGCGGTAATTGAAGCGACGATTGCGGCGGGCGCCAAGGCAGCTTATATTATTAAAGAGCCGGTCGCCGCGGCGATTGGCGCGGATATTCCGATTGGTTCCTCAACCGGCCATATGGTAATTGATATTGGCGGCGGAACGGCGGAAATGGCAGTAATTTCTTTAGGCGGTATTGTGGCCTCGACTTCCGTGCGCGTCGGCGGCAATAAATTTGACGCCGCGATTTTAGAACATGTGCGAAAGAAATATAACTTGGCGATCGGCGAACGGACAGCGGAAGAAATAAAAATCAATATCGGTTCGGCTCTATATATGGAAGATAAGCTGTATCTGGAAATTCGCGGCCGCGATATTGTGACCGGTTTGCCGCGCAGTATTACCGTTTCGAGCGACGACGTAACCGAAGCGATTCAAAATGAATTAGAAGCGATTATTTCCGCCGCGAAAAAAGTCTTGCAGAAAACCCCGCCGGAACTGGCCGCTGATATTATGGACAAGGGAATCGTCTTAACGGGCGGTAGCGCCTTGCTCCGCAATATTGATCAACTGATTTCCCGCACGACCGGCGTCTCCGCTTATGTCGCTGAC
>Ga0172381_10002002_pt1 | contig 23172 bp, 17 predicted proteins | sample Leawel6488metaG_FD_119754 | JGI IMG/M metagenome (GOLD analysis project Ga0172381, IMG submission 119754) | Leachate microbial communities from a municipal landfill in Southern Ontario, Canada - Leachate well 64-88 metaG | ecosystem: Engineered > Solid waste > Landfill > Unclassified | place...
AGTGATGTGCAAGTTGGCGTTATGACTTGTCACCTTATTGTTGATTCAGCTGGACGTAAATTTGGCAAATCTGAAGGCGGGGCACTCTATCTTGATTCAGAAATCACCAGCCCCTATAAACTCTATCAATACTTTATTAATGTCAGTGATGCGGATGCAATACGCTATCTTAAAGTATTTACTTTTCTTAATAAAAATGAGATTGAGAACGTTGCTGTTGAACACGAAAAAAATCCCGGCCTTCGTCACGGTCAAAAAATTTTAGCGTATGAAGTCGTTACAATTATTCACGGAAAAGATAAAGCTGATGAAGCAATAAAAATGAGCGAATCTTTATTTTCCGGAGACTTTAAAACGATGAGCGAAAAAAACCTTGTTGATGTTCTTGGCGATCTTGAAGTAAGAGTTGATGAAAACATTATTCTTGAAGACGCTTTGCTTGTAACTAAAGCGGCATCGTCAAAACGCGAAGCTCGCGAGTTTTTGGTCAACGGGAGCATATCACTTAATGGCGAGAAAATAACTGACGGCGCGAAACCGCTTTCAAGTAAAAATGCCCTTCATGGTTCCTATTATGTCTTGCGACGTGGCAAGAAAAATTACTATTTAATTAAACTTAATTAGACAAATTTAGCATAAAAAAAGACCTAAAAGGTCTTTTTGTTTTTAGAATTAAATATTAGAGCAAGCGGTTGTAGTACTCGATGATTTGTGCTTCGTTAATGTCGGCCGGAAGTTCGTTGCGGTCAGGCATACGAACAAAGGTTCCTTCGAGTTTGGCACTGTCGACTTTGACATAGCCAACCGACGATGGTTTGCTTTCAAGAGCTTCTTTAATCACTTTTAGCGACTTGCTTGACTCACGGATGCTGATAACATCATTAACCGAACAAAGGTATGACGAGATGTCTACTTTCTTGCCGTTTACAGTCACGTGACCGTGATTAACAAGTTGCTTAGCGCCACGTCTTGTTCTTGAAAAACCCATTCTGTAGACGAGGCTATCGAGTCTGGATTCTAAAATGCGGAAGAAGGCAATGCCGGTAACTTCATCGGATTTTGTTGCGATAGTGAAGAGGCGGCGGAATTGACGTTCATTAACTCCGTACATATGACGTAGTTTTTGTTTTTCAATTAATTGTTTTCCGTATTCAGAAGGTTTTCTTTTGCGAGCGTTGCCGTGTTGTCCAGGACCATAAGGTCTTTTTCTGAGTTCTTCACCTGTTTCAAGCGTTGAAAAACCAAGACGACGTGAGCGTTTGTAATCTGAACCAGTAAATCTCATGTTCTATTTTCTCCTTTCCTTATATTTTGCAATATAAAGCAAGAGGTGCAAATTCCATCCTTCGGATGTCACAGATCAAATTTCACCGTTGAGCTTAGGCTACTATTTCACAGTTGTTCCTGACATCGGACAAGGAGTATTTACATGCTGCATTACATGCAACGATTACTATATAGTAACGAAGGTGATTAGTCAATAAAAAGAGTAATAGCAATTCTCTACAAATAATATTTATTCAAAACGCTTTAATCAATATTGCTGAATTAATAAAATTTGTGTTATTTTTAATCAACAGCAAACAATCAAAAGGACATAATTACAATTAAAAAATGTTTTCTCATCAAACCTAGAAAAAAGCGAAATGCTTTTTGAATTTGAATGACTTGAATGTTATAATTCTTTACAAGGTAAAAGAAATGATTAATCCAGATTTCATAATGTTAGTTAGTCCGACCGGCATCACCTTTATTGCCATTGGCGCAGCGCTTGTTGTCGGCGCAATTATTTTTTTACTATATAAATTTGTTATCGTTCGTCATGTTGCTCGTAAACAAGTTCGCGAGTTAGAGCGTCGTTTTGAATATTTGCACGCTCTTTTAATCGGCCAAGATGCACAGTATGTAAAAAGGCTTGAAATCATTTCACGAACTAACTTGTTATATGTTGAACTGCATACCCAGTATCTTAAGCGCTTTAAGGAGATTCGTGATCGTTTTGATGCGCAAGCCCAAAATACGATCAATGGTTTAAAAGACTTTGTTGACGAAGGGAAGTATAAAGCATTAAAAATTGCTTACTCCGATGGACGAAATATTATCGAAACGTATGAAAAACACGTTAACACATTAAATAGCGACTTAATCTCAGTTGTTAAACCTGAAGAAGAAGCTCGTCAAGCATCTCTTTCTTTGAAAGAGGAATTAAGAAGAATTAAACAGGATTATTACTCCAAACAGGGTGATTTACAATTGGTAATCTCATCTTTTGATGCCGTGTATGAATATATTGATGGTCTTTTTGATGAATTTGAACAATATGTAGAATCAGCTCAGTATGACGATGCGAATACTCTTCTACCAAACATTGCGAAAGCAATAAAAGAAGTAGGAAGAGTATTGACTAAACTTCCGAATATTTGTGCGCTTGTGACAATGGTGATACCCGATAAAATTGCTTCTCTGATGAATGGTTATGAAGAAATGGTGGACGCTAAGTATCCCCTTCATCATTTAATAGTCAAAAATAATATTTACGACATGAATCGCGAACTCGACTTACTAACCAAGAAAATCAAAAGTTTTGAATTAAATGGCGTTAATAACGCTTTAGATAACATTATTGCTCGCATTGATGAATATTTTATTCTGTTCGAAGAAGAAAAAAAGGCGCGTGTTATTTTTGATGCTGAATGCGAGGATATCTACGTAATCGTCAATACGCTCGAGAAAAAGTTTATTAAACTTTGCAACACCATTCCGGAAGTAAAAAAGATTTACGTCATTAGTGGCGACTACGTTAACCGTGTTAACGAAATACAAAACGAAATAAATAAAGTTGGTGCGACCAAAAGATCACTCGATACTTTTATCCATTCTTCGACTAAGCAACCGTATTCGATTCTTGTTAGTAAGATGCATGAACTTCGCGATGAATCGAATCTTGTTTTATCGATGATGGAGGATTTCCAGGTTTATCTTGATTCTTTAAAAGAGACAGCCGAAAACGCATTTTCATTAATTTATGATTACTATCATCGTGTCAAGAAAGCTGAAAAAATTGTTCGCGACATCTCTTTGAAAGAATTTACTGCCAAATATGGTGAATTGCTTGAACGAATTTACTCCTCGCTTAATAGTGTTAACGATATTCTTAATGTTCTTCCGATAGATATCACGACAGTCTCGGAAAATATTCAATGGCTTATTGAGGAAGGTGAGCCTGTCCTTAATGAAATAGAAAGCGACAACAATATGATGGCGTTAGCTGAATCGGCTATTTTGTACGCTAATCGCGATCGTCAACACTTAAGTGACATTCATCATCTCGTTTTGCAAAGCGAAGCGCACTTTTTTAATGCGAACTTCGAAAAAGCATATGTCGATACGAGCAACGCCCTGAGAAAACTTCGTCAAGGCGGAAGTGTCAGTGACTAAAAAACATCATCCCTTACAGGAAATAAGCAATGATTTATTTAGATAATGCTGCCACGACTCAGCCAAGTCGTGCCCTTATTGATATCTATCAACGCTTGGAAAGCGACTATTTTGCAAATGCAAACAGCAATCATCTTGCGGGAAGAAATGCTGAGAAATACTTATCGAAGGCGCGAGCGACTATTTTAGAATCTCTAGGAGTTGAAATGAGCCACCGCGCTATTTTTGTCTCTTCAGCAACAGAAGCGAATAATCTAGCCCTTAAAGGATTTGCTTTAAAATATCAAAATCGTGGCAAACATATCATTGTTAGCAATATTGAACATCCTTCGGTATACGAATCAGTAATGCAACTTCGCGATCAATTTGGTTTTGAAGTGACAGTTTTAAACGTTAATCATAAAGGACAAGTTCGTCCAGAAGATGTAAGAATGGCTCTTAAAAAGACAACCATTATCGTTTCGATAATAGCGGTGAACAACGAAATAGGAAGCATAAGTCCGATTAAAGATATTGCTGACATCGTTCATCAGCATTCAAAGGCTGTTTTGCATGTCGATACAACACAAGCGATTGGCAAAGTCTCATTACCTTACAAAGATATCGACATGTTTTGTGTTTCGGGTCATAAAATTAACGCACTTAAAGGTAGCGGTGCTCTCGTTATCAAAAAAACAATTGATCTTCTTCCCTTGTTAAGTGGAGGAAATCAAGAATTTGGTTTAAGAAGTTCAACGATTAGCATAGCCTTAGCCTACACTTTGGCGATTGCCACAAAAGAAGCGATTTATAATCAGCAAAAAGCGACCATCAATGTTACTTCATTATATTCATATATTCGTAGTCACTTCGCAAAGCGGAATAACGTTGTTATCAATAGCCCGAGCAATGGCTCTCCATATATCTTCAATTTCTCTCTTACGGATAAGAAAACAAGCGTTATTGTCGAAGCCCTTTCCAACGAAGGAATTATGGTTTCTTCCATTAGTGCTTGTCATCAAAAGTTGACAACTTCATCATATGTAGTTAAAGCATTAGGTCGAAGCGAAGAACTAGCAAATAATACTATGCGTATTAGTTTTGATAAGATGACAAAACTAGAGGATATACAGGCTTTTATTAAAGCTTTTGAAGCGGTTGTTGCGAGGATAAGAACATGAAATATGAACGAATTATGGTCCGTTTCGGCGAACTATCGACCAAAGGTCGCAATAAGATGGACTTTGTCAAACTGCTCGCGACCAACATTCGAAGAAAATTAGGTGGCAGTTTTCCAGATTTTCAAATCGAAACGAGATTCGATCATATTTATATTTTAGTTAATGATAACGACCCTTATGCGATGATTAGCGAACTTCAAGAAATTAGTGGCATTAATTCTCTTACCCTTGTGACGAGACAAGAAAAGGATATCGATACAATTAAAAAGATAGCGCTTGAGATGGTCAAAGACAAAGTGGCTAATACTTTTAAAGTTCGCTCGAAAAGATCAGATAAAACTTTTCCAATCGTCAGCGACGAAATCAATCGGACTGTCGCTAAAGAGATTTTACGTAATACTTCTTTAAAGGTAGATGTTGTCAAACCTGATATAATCGTGGGAATTGAAGTCCGTCACGAAGGAACTTACTTATTTTTAGAAACATTTAAAGGCACAGGAGGTTATCCTCTCGGCATCGGTGGAAAGATTTTAATGATGATGTCTGGCGGTATTGATTCTCCGGTAGCGGCTTATTTGCTTATGAAAAAAGGTGTTTTGATTGAATGCATTCATTTTGCTTCTCCACCTTATACCAGCAGTGCAGTGATTGATAAGGTCAGCGATTTACTAAAAATTCTCACTTACTATCAAGATAATATACGTTTGCATATTGTTCCTTTTACCAAACTTCAGGAAGCGATTTATGATAATGTCGATCCAAGTTACGCTATAACAGTTATGCGTCGAATGATGTATCGAATCAGTGAGAAAATTGCTAATATTCGCAAATGTCAGGCGATAGCTAATGGTGAATCGATTGGCCAAGTTGCCAGTCAAACCCTTCGCTCAATGCGAGTTATAAATGAAGTGACAAGCACACCCGTCATCCGTCCGCTTGTCACCTATGATAAAAACGATATTATCAAAATTGCAAAAAGAATCAAAACATATGAGATTTCTATTCGTCCATATCAAGATTGCTGCACAATTTTTAAGCCACAAAACCCAAGGACGAAACCTAATTTTAATTCAACCCTTTGGCTCGAGCAAAAATTGGATTTCGAATCACTTGTTCTTGAAGCGATAAATGGTACAAAATCCATCATTATTAGTGCAAATAGTGAGGATTTGTAGGTATTTTACTATAATACAATATAAAAAAAGGCTGCATTTGCAGCCATTTTTCTTAGTTATAATGCTTATTTAGCGCTAGCTTTTTTGCTAACCTCAACCAATTGCTTGAAAGCGTCAAAGTCGTTGATGGCAAGTTCGGAAAGCATCTTCCGATTGATTTCGACTTTGGCTAATGACAAGCCATTGATAAAACGAGAGTAGGAAATATCGCACATTCTGCAAGCAGCATTGATACGCTTAATCCACAATTTACGATAGTCTCTTTTAATTTTGCGACGATCAATGTAGGCATACATCAATGAATGCATTACTTGTTCTTTTGCAGTCTTAAAAAGTAAGTGTTTACTACCGAAATAACCTTTGGCTCTTTTTAATACTTTCTTACGTCTGGCACGTGTGACGGTGCCACCTTTTACTCTGGCCATTTAGGGCACCTCCTATTTGATGATGAGAAATTTTACGCGTTTCATATCACTATGTGACAATAGCTTCGCCTTTCTCAAGTGGCGTTTTTGTTTGGTTGATTTGCGAGGGGCGAGGTGTGATGTGTACGCTGAATGGCGTTTTGCCTTGCCGCTGCCAGTAACTTTAATTCGTTTCATTAAAGCTCTTTTGCTCTTCATCTTTGGCATGTTGTTTTACTCCTATTTTTTTATCTTTGAGGCGAGAATGGCCGTCATCCAACGACCCTCCAAGACTCCTTCTTTTTCGACGACAGCATATTCTTCAACAAGGCTAATAAACTTGTTGAGAACTTCTTCACCGACTTCGGGGTGTGCTAATTGACGACCGCGGAAGCGGACACCAACTTTGACTTTGTTTCCATCTTGGAAAAAGCCAATTGCACCTTTTACTTTTACCATCAAATCATGAACTCCAATTTGTGGTGTCAATTGCACCTCTTTGATTTCGATAATCTTTTGGTTCTTGCGACTTTCTTTTGCGCGCTTTTGCGCTTCAAAGCGATATTTGCCGTAGTTTAATATTTTGCATACGGGCGGATTAGCGCCTGGCGCAACGCACAGTAAGTCCAATTCGTAGCGATTAGCTAGGTCATTAGCAGCCCTTGAGCTCATTTTACCTAATGACTCACCTTCTGGACCGATGACGAGCACCTCCGAAAAACGAATGCGCTCATTGACGAGGTCGGTGTTTGCCTCCGGACGTCTTTGCCCGGGGTTCATGGGATAGTTTGCTATGGTCGATCAACTCCTTTGTTTATTATAAATAAAACGGACGCGAATCAGCGCCCGTTATCTTTGAAACTTTCGTTTTGTAGCATTAACCAATTAACATTGTCAATCTGGTGAGAAGCAGGCGCATCTTCTTTCTACGTTTTTATCTACGTCGGTTAGTTTAGCATCGCTACGCGAAGGTGTCAAGCATAATTAATAGTGACGTTTTGTGCCGATTTCTTCAAGAATCAGTTTGGAGAAATCATCTGATGAAATATTCGTTTGTTTTTCCTGTCCATACAAGCGATAAGTCAGCGTCTTATCGCGAACTTCGTTATCGCCGACAACGAGGGTATATGGTATTTTGCGCACTTGTGAATTGCGTAGTCTAAATCCAACTTTTTCTTCTGAATCATCAACTTTTACACGTACGCCCTTGTGATGTAAATCATTGGCAATTTGGTGCGCATATTCACTATGTAGCGAATTATTAACGGGAATAATGTTAACTTGCACAGGTGCGAGCCAGCTTGGAAAAGCGCCACCGTAATGTTCGATAAGAATTCCGATAAAACGCTCTAAGCTTCCAAATAAAGCGCGATGTAACATAATGGGTCGGACTTTCTCACCACGTTGATCTATGTAAGTAATATCAAAACGCTCTGGCAAGTTCATATCAAATTGAATGGTGCCACATTGCCAAATGCGCCCCATCGAATCTTTGAGTTTGAAATCTAGTTTAGGACCATAAAATGCGCCATCACCTTCATTGACGATATAATCTTTACCGATTGCTTTGCAGGCTTCGGCCAAAGCGTGTTCGGAACGGTTCCAATTTTCAATTGAACCGATATATTTTTTCTCGGGACGAGTGCTGAGTTCAATATGATAACTTAGTCCGAATAGCGAATATACTTCATCGTATAATTTTAACATTCTGACGATTTCATCGACCGCCTGATCTTCGCGACAATAAATATGAGCGTCATCTTGAGTAAAAGCGCGAACGCGGAAAAGGCCCGATAAGGCGCCACTTGCTTCATGACGATGGACAAGTCCTAATTCGCCAACCCGAAGAGGCAAATCTTTGTATGAGTGAAGCTCATATTTATAGGCCAATAAGCTACCAGGACAATTCATCGGCTTAATAGCAAACTCGCGATTATCGATTTGAGTAAAATACATATTCTCGCGATAATTTGCGTAGTGACCACTCGTAATCCAAAGTTCCTTAGAAAGCATAATGGGGGTTTTAATGAAGGTATAACCTTCAAGCTCGTGTTTTTGATACCAGAAATTTTCTAGTTCATTTCGTAAAATCATGCCGCTAGGGAGCCAAAAAGGAAAACCAGGTCCGTACTCTGAAACCATAAATAATCCAAGTTCTTTTCCGAGCTTGCGGTGATCGCGTTTTTTACGTTCTTCTAAAATGGCTAAATGCTTATCTAAGTCCTCTTTGCTAAAGAAAGAAGTACCATAAATCCTTGTCAGTTGTTTATTGTCGGAGTTTCCGCGCCAATAAGCACCGGCTAAACTAATCAATTTAAAGTGACGGATTAGATTTGTGTTTGCTAGATGCGGTCCCGTGCAAAGATCAAAAAAATCATCCTGATCATAAATCGATATGTTTTGAGCTATTTCTTTAATTAACTCTATTTTATAGGGATTGTTGGCAAATAGTTTTAAAGCTTCTTCGTATGATACCTCGCGACGTACAATGCGATGATTTTCTTTGGCAATCCTTCTCATCTCGTTTTCGATTTTTGACAAATCAGCTTCTACAATTGGATTAGCGAAATCAATATCGTAGTAAAAACCTTCCTCAATACTTGGTCCAAAACCAATATGAGCGTCAGGATAAAGCCGTTTAATGGCGTGTGCTAAAAGATGGGAAGTTGAATGATTTAGCAGTTCAATTGCATCTTTATCGTTTTCGGTCACGATTTCGAATGTTCCTTCTTCTTTGATTGGAGCATGTAAATCAAATAGTTTTCCGTTTAAACGAAAAGCCAATGCTTTTTTGGCTAAACTAATAGCGATTTTGCTTGCGGCTTCAAAACCGGATTGACCTTGTTCGACGATTAATTCATCGCCACTTGGCAGGATTAATTTCATAATGATTCTCCTTTACAATAAAAAACGCCCATCTTAAGGACGCTTTCACGTGGTACCACCCTAATTCATATCTAAGATATGCACTTAAAGCTCTTAACGCGAGTTACGTCCAATTTATCATCGGATGCTCAGAAGTGGTTTCGCATGTCTCTTTCTAAAAACCTCTCACCAAATGGTTTCTTCTCTGGTTAGAAAGATGAATGCGACATGGCTTCATCGTTGCGAATACAAGTATATTGACTAATTGAAATTAAGTCAATTGTCAAGCGAAGTAAAAGCATAACACGCCGCCCCGATTAGTCCGGCGTTTTGATCAAAATAACATACTTGTAGATTGAGATCTTGATGATGAGCGATTAAATCATTCCAAAAAACTTCTTTTGAATTAAAAACACCGCCTGTAAAAGTATAAATATCTGGGTGGTAATGTTCTTTGATAAATAGCAAGAAGTCATTCATTATTTGAAGCCATGCCTCATAAGTCTTTAGGGCTAAAGTGTTATTATTTTCGACAAGTTTGAAGAATTGATAACTGTTTTGAATCTCCAATCCATATATTTTTGCTAGATTTGATAAGCCATTGCCACTTGCAAAATACTCGAAGAATTTAGTTTGCCCTTGAAATGTATAAGGCGTATGGCCGATTTCATGGGGGCTTTCCTTCAAACTATGATTGACGACTAAAGCGCCACCTAAGCCTGTCGAAATAGTAATAAAAAAGACGCGTTGATAGTTTTTGCCGTGACCAAGCATAGCTTCGGCAAAACAGGCCATCTCCGCATCATTTCGAATAAAAACAGGAAGCTTAAATTCCTTGCTTAGTATTTCGCCTAAAGGAATGTCTTGAATATGAATATTCGGTAAGTCGATAACGTGTCCTTTATTTCCGATTGGCCCAGGAATGCCTAAGGAAATGGCGACTACATCATCGCTATTAGAACATATCTCCCTAATTGACTCGACAATTGAATTTACAAATTCGTCTTTCTTATATAAAACAGTGGGATGAGTTAGGCTTTTGACAATTTGAAAATTCTCGTCGATAAGGGCAAAGCGAGAATTTGTTCCGCCAATATCGACACTAATAACAATTCTTTTGTCTTTCATTTTTACCGATTGACCATGCTAATAAGGCCAAATAATTCTTCGTGTGTTTTGCGTGGTAAAGCAAAAGCTTCATCGAAAGTATAGTGGACAATTTTACCATTAGAAATGCCGACGCATACATTGGCAATACCTTCAATCAATACTTCGATGGCATAGACACCCATTCTTGTCGCCAAAATACGATCATAGGCTGATGGTGAACCGCCTCTTTGCAGACGTCCGAGAACTTCTGCTCTCGTTTCAAATCCCGTTTCCTGAGTGACTTTTTCAGCAAAAGAAATAACATTGGGAAATACTTTCTCACTAACGATAATTAAGGAGTGTTTTTTCTTGCCAGTTCCTAATGATTTTATGCGGTTCATTATTTCTGCTTCAGTGTAGGGGTGTTCGGGAGTAATAATCATTTCGACACCTTCTGCAACGCCAGAATAAAGTGCCAAATCGCCACATTTATTACCCATGACCTCAATTATTGTGCATCTTTGATGAGAAGCGGTTGTGTCGCGTAATTTATCGACACACTCACAAATGGTATTAAGAGCCGTATCAAAACCAATTGTAAAATCACTGGATGATAAATCATTATCAATTGTACCGGGAATGCCGATACAATTTATGCCTAACTCCGAGAGTTTTTTAGCCCCCATATAAGTTCCGTCGCCCCCGATAACGATGAGCGTATCAATACCAAAATTGCGTAGTTGCTCTACACCGATTAGACGAGTAGCCTCGTCTTTAAACTCACGAGAACGAGCGCTTTTGATAATTGTCCCGCCTCGATTTATGATATCGCTAACGAAATTACGATCAACTTTCTCGATGTTGCCTTCGATTAGCCCCTTATAACCTTCATAAATTACGAACATTTCCAAACCATTTTTAATGCCAGAACGAACGATGGCACGAATGGCAGCGTTCATTCCTGGGGCATCGCCACCAGATGTAAGTACTCCAACGCGTTTAACCATATTAAACACCTCTTTATTTGCTCATTCATTATATATGAAAATGATTGAAAATTCGAAAAGTATCACTTTGAAAACGATTACATCCATTTGTGGACAAAGATATAACCGCATATTTTTACTTGATTAAAAGGCCGATACCATCGCAAAACTTGATTAAAAAAGACGGTGGAAAAGAATTCACAAATGTAAAAAAAGAATTGACGGTGTGGGCTTTTTCGGTTTATTTTGCCTTTGCGCCATGCTATAATTTGTGACGTACTTGGATACGATGATGGATTACATAAGCGAAAAAGATTATTACGAGGTGCGTTTCGCCTCTTTGATAAGCGATATTGACCGCGAGGTTCTTATCGAGCTATATCAACCCCTTATCGGTCATAAAAGTTCGGCTATTTATTTAACGTTGTATTTCGAGAAAATTAAATCAACTGACATTGATATATTTGATCACGCTCATCTTTTCGACAAACTCCATATTTCATCAGGAGAATTTTTCACCGCTCGCCGGGCTTTAGAAGCGGTGGGATTACTTAGGACTTTTTTTAAAGAAGAAAATGGTATGCGTTATTACATTTATGTCGTCTATGCTCCTAAATCGCCTCGCGAGTATTTTGATGATGTTCTTTTTAAAGGTCTATTAATAAAATATGTGGGCGAAAAAGAAGCAAAACGGCTTGCCTTATCTTATAAAGTAGATTTTCAGGCAAAAGATTTTAATGATATTACTTCCTCGTTTATCGAGACATTTAACCCCGATTTTGATGACCCTGCATTTCGCAAGGATCTTAAAATTGACGTCAAAGGTCGTAAGTCGGGACGTATCGATACGTCGTTTGATTTTGATTCCTTCTTTTTGCATATTGAAAAAAGCGGACAAATTAAGCGCGATTCTTTCTTAAAGAAAGACTTAAAAGAAATCGAACGCCTTGCTGCCTTGTTCTCACTTGATGAACTCACGATGGCTGAAATTGTTATCGACTCGTACAATCCGGATAATAAAAATCAAAGACTTAATTTTCAATATATTTCTGAACGAGCTAAGGATGAAGTTAAGTTCCCCTTTTTCCATCGCAAAAGAAATGGCCAAAGAAGTGTCATTAATAGCGAAAGCGAATTAGCAAGTAAAGTCAAACTATTAGATTCAATGGCGCCGGGCGAATATTTGCGAATTAAACAAAATAACACTTCTCCAAGTCGTTCTGACTTAGATTTAGTCGACGATTTATCTAAAAATTATGGTTTTTCGCATGGTGTAATTAACGCCTTAGTAGATTATGTCCTTGCCAAAGCTGATAATGTCTTATCAAGACGATATACCGAAAAAATCGCTTCTTCTCTTGCTCGAGAAGGGGTGACGACAGCAATTGATACCATGAATTATTTGATTAAAATTAATTCCGCTTGGAAAGTGGCAAAACCATCAACTGTAAAAAGCGTCGCCAAAAATGATAAAGTAAAAGAAACTGAAATCAGCGATGAAGAACTAGAAAAAATCCTCGCTTCGATTGAAAGTAAGAAAAAGGATTAACGAGCATGGAAAAAATAAAACTCCCGCCTTTTGAAAAAACGGAACTCGATCAATATATTGATGAAATGCTCGAGGAACTACGCGGCGATGTCGAGGTTTACGAGATTATTAAGCAAACCTTGAATCCAACTGTTAAAATGGTGCGCGAAAACATTTCAAAGTTTATTGCCTTCAAAGAAGACTATGACTATTGTCGTAAATGTCCTGGTGTCGAAAATTGCCGTAAGGCAACCCCACACTTACAACTTAAACTCGTCAATGACAATGGCATGATTGAACGCGCTTTTACTCCCTGCCATAAAATTCTTAGACGCATTGAAATTGATAGTAAGTATTTATATGCCGACTTTCCGGGTGAGTGGAAAGAATCGTCAACAAAGACACTAGATAAAACTTCAGAGCGGAATCGTGTTATTAAAGTTTTCAGTCAATTGTTACAAGGTGGCTCGAATCGCTGGATTTACATTAAAGGCGGCCATCGTGTTGGGAAATCATTTTTACTGGCGACATTCGTCAATGATTTTATCGCTATCAAAAAAGAACCAGTTGCTTTTATTAATTCGACAAATCGCATTAAAGAATTAAATGATTTGGCTTTTAATGAAAAAGAGCGCTTTGCTAGAAGCATCGTCGAACTATCGAACGTCCCATTACTTGTCTTTGATGACTTTGGTAACGAGTATAAGAACGACTATGTTCGCGATACAATTGTTTTGCCAATTTTAATTGAACGCGCCAAAAACCGGCGTATAACTTTTTTTACCAGTGATTTTACGATCAATGAAATCGGACAATTGTATGAGACGAGCAAAGCTGGTGCGATTCGCGCTAAACAACTATCGCGCTTGTTAAAAGAAATGTGTGAGGAAGAATTCGATTTAAGTGGTTTGTCACTATATTAGCCAATAATTTTTTGAAGTTTATTATATAAAGCGTCTAAAGTCGAAGAATTATCAACGATATAAGTCGCTTTTTCTTTATTGTGCTTCGCGTCAAAACCGGCGTTAAGGGCTAAAGAAATCTCAACTGGTAAGCGGCGGTGAGCAAGCCGCTCTTTTTGAATATCTTTTTGAATATCGACATATAATGTCTCATCGCAATAATCAGCAATTTTTGATTCAAAAAGAAGGGGCATTTCAACAGCGATTTTGTGATCTTTGTTCGTCTTTTTGATTAATTCTAAAACTGCTTGCTCAACTCGAGGGTGCAATAATCTTTCGAGTCTTCGTTTTTTATTGGGATCGGCAATGATGGTGGCAATAATCAAATTTTTATTAATATCCAATGTTGAAGTAATGACTTCTTCACCAAATAGCTTAATAATTTCTTTTTGAACATCTTTATTTTGATAAAGTTGGCTCACAATCGTATCGCCACTTATCGTAAGATAACCGCGATCCTTAAAAAAGGCGGTGGCAGATGATTTTCCCGAGCCAATTGGTCCTGTTATTCCCAAAACATATGGTAAAGAGGAATTTTTTTGGCAATTTGGGCAAAATGTCGTGCCTCGCCCCCCCACAAATATTTTGCGCATTTCATGATTACAGCGCTGACAAGGCAAATATTGACGTCCATAAGCGTTCAGTTTTGTTTGAAAGCCGCCATCAATACCTTGACTTGGATGGTAACTGCGAATTGTTGATCCGCCACTATCAATGGCCATCTTTAAAACATCGACGCTCGTGTCTACGATGGATTTTAATTGTTCATCGCTTAACATTTTTGCTGGTGTTTCGGGATGAATTCTTGTCAGGTAAAGAACTTCATCGACATAGATATTGCCTAGTCCTGATAAAAATGATTGGTCAAGAAGGAGCACTTTAATCGGAATCGATTTTCTTTTCATCTTAGCAAAAAGAGCGTTGGTATCACCAACATTAAATGGTTCTGGACCGAGTTTTGAAAGTGGCGGATGGCGAAGATACTCGGCGCTTTTATCGACCTTCATAATACCGAATTTGCGCGTGTCATTATATTCTAAAACGCTTCCATCATCAAAATAAAAAATAACACACGCATGCTTGTCATATTGCTCTTGATCTTGTTGATAATAGAAGTATTTACCCTCCATACGAAGATGAGAAATAAGAATCATTTCATCATTAAGATGAAAAATAAGAAATTTTCCGATTCTTTTTAAATCGATAATCGTCTTACCAATTAGTGAGTTTACAAAAGTGGAAACGTCACCATCGATTGTGTTGCGATTAATTATTTTAAGACTACTAATCGTCTTTTTAAGAACATGATTAGCGAGAATATTTTTAATAGTTTCAACTTCAGGAAGTTCTGGCATATTCTTTTTCCTTATTTGGCATCATACCAAGATTTACCGACGCCACCATCAACTTTTAATTTAACATCAAGACCAATAACATTTTCCATAATATTGCTTATCTCTTGGCGGACAGCCTCGATTTCATCGACATGAACTTTAAATAGTAGTTCGTCATGAATTTGCAAAACGAGTCTCGTTTTATAATGTTTGTCTTCTAACATCTTTTGCACCTTGACCATCGCTAATTTAATTAAATCGGCGGCCGTACCTTGTATTGGCGCATTCATTGCCGCGCGACGAGCGAACTCGCGCACTTGATAATTGCTGTCATATAGTTCTCTAAGATAGCGACGTCGACCGAACAAGGTTGAAACATACCCATCTTTAAGGGCTCGATCGACAACGTTTTGCAAATAGTCATTTACTTCAGGGTAAGTATTAAAGAAAGCATCGATGATTGTTTTGGCTTCTTTAGGAGCGATATCCAATTGTTCGGAAAGCCCCCAGTCAGAAATACCATAAATGATTCCGAAATTAACGGCCTTTGCTTTACGGCGTGCATTATCATTATTTGTTTTAAAAATGGCCTTTGCGGTGGCGGCATGAACATCTTCATCGCGATTAAAAACATCGATAAAAGAATGACATTTGCTAAGTGATGCGAGAATTCTCAGTTCAATTTGCGAATAATCTAAGGAAAGGATTTGATAATCGCTTTCTGGGTAATAAAAAGCTTGGCGAATTAAGCGACCTTCTTCGTCGCGAATTGAGATGTTTTGCAGATTTGGTTCACTCGAGGAGAGACGACCGGTTGTCGTCAAAGCTTGATTGAAAATAGCGTGCAACTTACCATCCTCATGAATGTGAACGACCAAACCATCAATGTAAGTTGATATTAATTTGGCGTATTTGCGATACTCAAGAATCTTTTCGACAATTGGGTGGTCATTAGCAATCTTTTTTAAGGCATCGCCTGATGTTGAATCTTTACGGTTGCCTTTCAGATTTAATTTGTTATATAACAAATCAGCAACTTGCTTTGGTGAATTGATATTAAGTTCTTCGCCCGCTAAATCATGGATTTCGCTTGTTAGAATATCAAGACGCTCACGATATTGGGAGCCAATACGATTCAAGGCTTGAGCATCGAGAGGAAAACCCTCAATTTCCATGTCGGCCAGCACTAATGCCAATGGTAATTCGATTGTTTGATATAGTTCGAGTGCTTCATACTTTTTTAATTCTTCTAAGACGCGTGGTCGCAATTTAATTGTTAAATAAGCAACTTTAGTCGTCCGTAAGGGATTCGACTCATCAAAAAGCGATAACTCGGAATCGTTTTTTCCGTGGGCATCAACCCCAAAATAATTAAGAATTGAATCAACGTTATTTTTCAAAGTAGAATCAAGAAGATAAGAGGCTAATAATAAATCAAAGACTATGCCTTTTACATTAATATTTATCCGGCTAAAGGCAACAATTAGGGCTTTAGCGTCAAAACATGTTTTGCAAACTTTATCATCTTCCATCATCCTTTTTAAATCACTATCAATAATTAAGTCCTCATAGGAGAGATAATAATGTTTCTTACCATTTGAAATAGCTAGACCAAGCAAAGTGGTCTTAAAGTAGTTATCTTCTTTCATATCCAAGAATATGGCGACGTCATCTCCGAAGTCGAGATCGCGGCACGAATTAATTTTCTCATATTCAATTCGTATATCGCGTTCTGATTCAATTTTGAATTGGCTTGGCAAGCGGTTGAGAAGCTGTTTAAGTTCATATCTTTGACCGAATTCATTAATCTTGTCAAAAACATAACCTTGATAAAAGGTATCATCCAGAGTAAAAGGTAAATCGATATCAGTTTTAATGGTGGCTAGACGTTTAGACATTTCTCCCGTTTTTTGATAGGCAATGATGTTTTCACCAACCTTGCCCTTAATATTTGATGCTTGGGCAACAATGTTTTCAAATGTCGAAAATTCCTGAAGAAGTTTGACGGCTGTTTTTTCTCCGATACCAGGTATACCTGGTAGGTTATCACTAGCATCTCCCCTTAAGCCTTTATAATCGGGTATTTGCTCAGGAGTAATTCCGAATTCTAGAGGCATTGTTTTTTCATCCATCACCATAATATTAGACATGCCTGTTTTTAATATATGAATAGCGATATTCTTATCGATTAACTGTAAAAAGTCTCGATCAGAAGTATAGATAATGACTTGGTGTCCTTCGCGGCTCGCCTTTTTAGCGATTGTCCCACAAACATCATCGGCTTCATAGCCTTCTTGTTCATACACAAAAATGCCAAGCGATTTTAATAGTTCGCGCGCCAAAGGCATTTGCATTATTAAATCGGCATCAGTCGGTTTGCGATTGGCCTTATACGCTTCAAATTCATCGTTTCTAAATGTCTTTTTTCCGACATCAAAACCGACAATGATATGTTCGCCGCCTTTAAAGGATGTCAATATCTTATTAATCATATTGCCAAAGGCAAATAGGGCATTAGTTGGTATGCCGTCCTTGGTGCGCATAACTTTGGCGTTCGGCCCATAAGCCGTCGCATAATAGGCGCGAAAGAGCAATGAATTCCCATCTATTACATAAACTTTAGCCATGTTATTCCTCCAATGCGACAATGTCGTTGGCAATGAAGACATTTTCACGTTTCTGATCCATATATCCGGTTATTCGCACGATGTTTTTCTTTTGCAATAACTGATAAGAAAGAGCGTATGTTTTGGTAAAAATTGTCACATCTATGTCACCGGTATCGTCATATATGTTTAAAAAGGCCATCGGGGTACCATTACGCGTATTAATGACGCGGACGGTGCGAATAACACCGACAACTTGCAAAGTTGCACCTCGACTATCTCTTGCATCGACAATCGTTGTAATTGGGAATTTTTTAATAATCTCCATTTTGTATTTTAAGGGTGAACCAGAAATCATCAAACCTAAGACTTCATACTCGCGGTCCAAGTTTTCTAAAGGTTCATCAAATGCTTCTTGGTAACGTGGCTTGCTCGCAAAAGGCAAGTCAATGACCATTTGTCCATCCTTAGAATAAAGCATGGCTCCGTAACGTAGAGCGGTGTTAATTGTGGCTCTCAACGACGAACGCGAGACATCAAAATTGTCAAAAGCACCAGCATCAATTAACTTCGTGATTTGCCCTTGGTTAATTTTATATTTAATCATTCGGGCGACAAAGTCGAAAAAGTCTTTGAATGAACCATTATTAAGTCGTTCTTTGATAATGGCATCAACTAAGGCACCGAGAATCCCTTTGATTGATGATAAAGGAAAAAGAAGAGCGTTATCTTTAACGATAAAAGCTTGAGTTGAACGATTGATATCAGGATTGAGGATACTAATCCCCATCTTACGTACTTCGTTAAGCGTTTCATTAAACTTAGTATCGTTACTTCCCGAAGAACTGCCGAGAATGGAAGCGTAAAATTCGGGAGCGTAATATGTTTTCAAATAAGCCATTTGACAAGCGAGAACCGCATAACAAAGTGAATGGCTGCGGTTAAAGCCATAATCTGCAAATTTATAGATTAAGTCAAAGACAGACTTGGCTTCTTCTTTGCTGTAGCCGTTCTTAATTGAACTACTAATAAAGTCATTTTCAAGACTCGATAGTTTGGCGCTATCTTTTTTCGATATGGCTCGCCGGAAAACATCGGCTTGCCCATATGAGAAATTCGCCATTTTACGAACTATTTGCGTAATTTGTTCTTGATAGACGATAATACCATACGTTGAAGATAGTATTGATTCGAGAGCTTTGGAAGGATAAATGATTACTTCTTTTTTCTCCTTACGCCGTGCGTAACTCGGAATATTATCCATTGGTCCGGGACGGAACAAAGCTAATAAGGCAACAATATCTTCAAATGATTCGGGGTTTAAGGTCGAGATTGCCTTTTTCATTCCCGCTGATTCGAGTTGGAAAAGGCCCATTGTTCGACCATCTTTGATGATGCGAATGGCCTTTTTATCCTCAAAAGGTAGTTCTTGATATTTTAGTTCAATTGAACGATTTTGCTTAATTAAGGTCAGGCATTCATCAATGATTGATAAGTTGCGAAGTCCGAGAATATCCATCTTTAGAAAGCCTTGTTCTTCTAAATAGTTCATTTCGTATTCAGCGATATAATCGCCATTAAAATCGATATTAATCGGCAAAACATCCTCGAGAGGAGAATTATTTAAAATAATGCCGGCCGCATGGAGACCTGATTGTCTTGGTAAACCCTCGATCAAGGCTGCTAATCCGACGATATCCAAATAGTATTTATCGCTATCAATTAACTTCTTAAAAGCGGGATTTTTTCGGTAATTATCACGTAATGATGAATTGGTGTCGACAATCAATTTGGATATCAAATCAATCTCGCGTGTTTCAATTCCATAAACACGACCAATATCGCGCAAAGCTTGTTTGGCGCCTATTGTTTGAATCGTCATGATGTTGGCGACTTTATTCCGGCCATACTTATTTCTCAAATATTCGATAATTTCGCTTCTTCTAATATCCGAAAAATCGATATCGATATCGGGCATTGATTGTCTTTCAGGATTTAGAAAGCGTTCAAAGAGAAGATGGTGCTTAATCGGGTCACATGAGACGATGCCAAGTGCATAACTGACCAAAGAACCAGCGGCACTCCCTCGACCTGGTCCGACTGATATTCCAGCCTCGTGAGCAAAACCAACATAGTCGGCGACAATTAAGAAATAGTCGCTATATCCCATCTTTGCGATGACGCTAAGCTCATAATTGAGGCGTTTTAAGTATTCCTCGCTTGGATTAGTCATCTTGTGAGTAAGACCATCAAGAGCTTTTTCTTTAAGATAAGCATCGCTACTAATATTTAGGGGGTTTTGGTACGCCAAAAGGTTGCCTCGCTTGTTGGCGAATTTGTAAACGCTCATTGTTAGCAAGGCATGAGTATTAGCAATTTCCTGCTCAGTAAACAAAAGTGCAATTCGCTCATCATCAAGCAAATATTCATTACCTTCTAATTCTTTGATTTCTAATTGTGATTCCTCGCGTATTGCTTTCGCGATTTCAAGAACGATTGCATCCTTTTTATCAATGTATTTTATAAATGGGAAAGCGATTGTTTGATAGCCATGACTGTGAGCAAAGGTGCGAAGATAGGCGATATAGGCTTCGTCATCATCATTGGCAAATTCTATTCCTAGATAGAAGTATTGTCCGAGATTGGAAAGAGGAAGCAGAAAATGGGGAATTCTATCAACTTCTGTTTTATAGATTTCATGAAGTCTAGAGTGTCCAACGGAAAGAACGGCCACTAAGCCTTCTTTATGACGACCGACCTCCTCATGTGATAAGTCGCCTTTTCTTTTTAAAAAGAGCAATTTAAGGAGATTACGATAACCTTGTTCGTTAAGTGCAAAAAAAGTTAACAAATTGCCATCGATATATAGGTCCATACCGACTAGTGGAATTAGCTTTTCTCTTTGTAAGTTAATGAAAAATTCTGGAATACCAGAAAGAGAATTTATATCGCTTATTCCTGAGCCGCGGTAACCACGCTTTTTAAGAGCCTTGATATATTTATCAATTGTAATGCCACTTTGCAAAAAGGAATAGCCAGTATATACATGCAGGGGAATAAAACTCATATATTTATATATTAGCAAAAAGAGAAGGTTAGTTAAAATAAAAAGGTATCGATAAACGACACCTTTTTACATATATCAATTTTCTATTCGACAAACAAGGTATCAAGATCTTGAATGAAGTTAGGAAGAACATCGAGACTTTTCAACTTAGCCCCCGAAGCTTGGGCATGGCCTCCGCCTTCGTATTTAGCGGCAACTTGGTTAATTGCTTTTTCTTTACTGCGAATCGAAACACGGTAGCAATTATCTTTACTGTCCTCAGTGATTGAACACCAAACATTGATGCCGTCGATATTAGAAAAGATATTGACGTTTTCTTTACCGCGTTCTGACGTGATATTGAGTTCCTTTTGAATATCGGCACTCAACACATAATAAGCGACACCATGTTCACTAACGTTAAAGTTATTGAGTACATAAGCGGTGACGCGCAAGTCTTCTATTTTCTTAAAATACATTTTGCGATAGACATCGCTGAGAACAAAACCAGTTTTGACAAGTTCCTTGGCGACAGCAAAAGTGTGAGGAGTCGTTGAGTTATATTGGAAACGACCGGAGTCACCAGCTAAGGCAATGTAGAAATATTGCGCTGCTTCTTTTGACAAGTGATAGTCGCCTTTAACAGTAAGAATCATGTTGACAACAACCTCACTTGCAGCGGCCATCGTTGTGTTGACGATACTAATTTTGCCGAATTCTTCAACGTCAGGGTGGTGATCAATTTTAATTTTGTATTTGGCTTTTTTCCAACGCGGATCAGCGATGCGAGATGTGTTAGCGGTGTCGATGATAATTGCTAAGAATGGTTCTTTGAACCACTCGTCATTTAAACGCTCGGTTTCGGGAAAGAGCCGCGGCGTGAAGGTGACGTGATTATCACCTAAGAAACGAACTTCTTTATTTGGGAAGTTATCTTTAATCCAAGTGTATAACCCCATCTGGGTTCCCATCGCATCGAAGTCGGGCATGATGTGCCGAAAAATAGCGATGCGGTCGTATTTGATAATGTTTTTGATAATGCGATTATGTTCTTTTTTGAAGGTCTTGGCCTCTTCTAGAATAAGCGAATCGATTTTTGATGACATATTTTTCTCCTTAATAAGTGCCACTATATATTAAATGATAAGTATAGCTTTTAAAAGAGAAGCGCAAGAAAAAGGCGACTCTTGCGAATCACCTTAAACTTTTATTGTCTGTTTTCTAGTTCTTAAACAATTAAACGACGAAACCGTAATCGACTGGGTCAAATAGATAAGAAGCATCGGAAGCATCGGCAGCGCGTAGGTCATCAACGCTTGGGACAACTAAGGCATCTGGAGCTTCAGATGAGAACTCATGATATCTAACGCCATAGACATAATTCCAACTTTCGCTAATAAGGACTAAATCAAGAGCATCGATTTCGTCTTGTGTTAATGGATCGTTTGGAACTGGATCGCCTACTTCATAGTTAAGATCTTGATAGTTCCAGTCAATGAAGTGATCATCATAGGTATAGACGGCATCGAGAACGCCTTCAGCGTTTACGTAAGCTTCAAATCCCCAGACTTCACCACGATCAACGTAAACATCTTCGTAGCCTTCAGGCCAACCAACGGCGGCGGCGCTATAAAGTCCGAACCACGAACCGAGGGTGTAGTATCTAACATGAAGATAAACTTCGCTTGTTTCGTCATCGACTACTTTTTCAGCAGTGACAATTTGAGTAACTTCTACAAAGTCTTCGGTTGAACTGAAGTAAGAAAAAGCTTCATCAGCAAGAGCTGCATAATAGAACAAATCACCAGAATTGACAAAATCTTTGAATAATTCGATGTCAACATCGGCAACTGCGCCACTAGCTAAGAACGAATAGTCATCAGCTGGATCTTCATTGACGACGTTAGCCATATAGACATTGGCATCGTCTTTCCAAATGGTTGTGACTTCGCTAAAATCCGCGAATTTTTCACCGAGAACATAACCGCCTGCTCCATCGGATTCAGCATCACTGAACTCAGTTTCAACTGCGACTTCAACGACATCGCCATCAATTGCACCAGCACCAGCAAGATACTCCATGTAGGCCGTTGCAGGATCATTTAAAATAGCTGGAGTCAAACCTGATTGTCCTACAAAGGAACTTTGTTTTAAGCCGAGAGTAACGTCTCCAAAATTATCAAAAATTTCGGTAAGGCCAGCTGCATCAACTTCACCGACTGGAAGTCCGGCAATGATGTCTTTAAGAGCTGATTCCTCTGGTCCGGATGATGGGTCGGATTCAGATGGTGTCCCGCTATCACTTGGTGCGTCGCCCGAACTAGAAGTGTCGACCGGATCACAGGCCGCAAGAGCTAAAACAGCAAGTAACGTGACTGGTAGTAAATGTCTTAATTTCATTACAAATTCTCCTTTCATTGTAAATTAAAATTGCTATTATAGTAGATTTCATCGCAAAAGTTGTCAACAATAAATTGATTTCTTAGACTGTCATATGTCATGAAAGCGTTTTTATAAAATGGGTATTACATAGTAATAAAATGAAAAAACTATGAATTAATTAATTGATAAGTATCGCG
>Ga0172381_10002003_pt1 | contig 23159 bp, 28 predicted proteins | sample Leawel6488metaG_FD_119754 | JGI IMG/M metagenome (GOLD analysis project Ga0172381, IMG submission 119754) | Leachate microbial communities from a municipal landfill in Southern Ontario, Canada - Leachate well 64-88 metaG | ecosystem: Engineered > Solid waste > Landfill > Unclassified | place...
AAAAAACCCCAACCGAGAGTGGTTGGGGTTTGAATATTGGTGGAGACAGGCGGAATCGAACCGCCGACCTATTGATTGCGAACCAATCGCTCTCCCAACTGAGCTATGCCCCCACAGAATCGCATTCTAGGAATGATTTGGGTTTAAATACACCCCATGGAAAACAAATCACATGCACTGGCCGCCGGCCTGTTTGTCTTTTTTGTCACCGCCTTGCTGATCGCGTTGGCGGTGTGGCTGACGCGCGACACACGTCAACTGCGCAGCTATGAGCTGGCCGGGTCGGTCAATCTGAGCGGCTTGCAGCCCCAGGCCAATGTGCGTTACCAGGGCGTGCCGGTGGGCAAGGTCACCAGCATCCGTCTGGACCCTCAGGCCCGGGGTCAGGTGCTGGTGCGCATTGCGGTCGATGAGCTGGCGCCCATCAGCGCCAGTACGTTTGCCACGCTGGGCTACCAGGGCGTGACCGGGCTGGCTTACATTCAGCTTGACGACAGCGAGCCGACCCCCGGCGCGACGGCCCCGCCGGCGCAACTGGCAGACAACAGCCGCATTCCGCTCAAGCCCGGTTTGGTGAGTCAGCTGACCGACCGGGGAGAGCGGGTGTTGGGGCAACTCGACGAGGCGGCGCAGCGCATCAACCAATTGCTCTCCATCCAGAATCAGCAGACCTTCGTGGCCGCTGTGGGCCATTTGGGTCAGGCGGCCTCGGAGATCCGGCAACTGACAGCGCAAACGCGTGCCTTGTTGCCCGAACTGGCGCAGGGCACGCGCGACAGCCTGGCCACGTTGAAGGCGGTCGCGGTGCGTGTCGGTGACGGTGCCGATGCCGCCCGGACGTCGGCCAGCGCTTTTCAGCGGCTGACCCAACGCATGGCGGCACCCGGCGGCGCGCTGGACCAGCTCGGCCAGGGCACCGAGGTATGGGTGGCCACCAATCAAAGCCTGCAAAGTGTCACCTTGCCGCGCCTGAACCTCGTCGTCCAGGACGTGGCGCGCAGTACGCGCCAGATTGGCGAGCTGGCGCAAACCCTGCGCGATACCCCGCAGGCCCTGCTGCTGGGCGCGCCGGCCCCCTTGCCCGGCCCGGGTGAACCGGGTTTTTCTGCGCCATGAACGGACTCGTCATGGCGAACCCTTCGACCCTTCGTCAAGCTCAGGACAGGCTGCAGTGAAGCAATCCATGTCCCGCGATATTTATTTCAATAGCCATGAATAAAACTGTTCCTGATTTTCTTTCGGTCAAGTCCATAAGCCTGTTGCTTGTGTTGGCGATGTTGCTGGCTGGCTGCGCCACACCGCGCCCGGAAGCGATGATCAAGGTCTACGACTTTGGTCCCGCGCCGGTGCCGACCGCCGCAACGGGGAGCCTGGCAGCCGTGGCGCTGTTCGAGCCCCAGGTCAGTCCGGCGCTGGAAGGCAACGCGGTGCTGTACCGTCTGGCCTATGCCGACGCACAGCAGCTCAAGCCCTACGCCTTGACGCGCTGGAGCATGCCGCCGGCGCAATTGATCAGCCAGCGCCTGCGCCAGCAGTTGGGCGAGCAGCGTGCCGTGGTGGCGCCGGGGGAAGCGGCAGCGCCGTTCAACTTGCGGCTGGTGCTGGAAGAATTCAGCCAGGTCTTTGATGCCCCGGCGCAAAGCCACGGCTTGCTGCGCCTGCGCGCCACACTGTCGCAGCGTGTTGGCGGCAGTGAAACCTTGCTGGCGCAACGCAGTTTTGTGGTGCAGCAGCCAGCCCCGACGCCCGATGCGCCAGGTGCCGTGCGCGCCTTGACGGCGGCCAGCGACCAGGTGATCGGACAGGTGACTGCTTGGCTGGCCCTATGGGGTCGTCCTTAGTCGACCATGGCATCTTGTAGGAGGCCCGCCCTCGGGCCGATGGCTGTCTTAACGCTGCGCCACCGCCATCTTGCCAAAGACCGCCTGGGCTTCGCGCGGCAGGCAGCGCCAGTATTGGGGGCTGGCCTGTACTGTGCCGCCCAAAGCTGCGGCAGCTTGCCAGCCCCAGCGTGGCTGGTACAAAAAGGCGCGCGCCAGGGCAATCAGGTCAGCGTCGCCCGCTTCCAAGATGGCCTCGGCTTGCCGGGCTTCGGTGATCAGCCCGACTGCGGTGGTGACCATGCCGGTGGCGGCGCGAATCGCCTGGGCAAACGGCACCTGGTAACCCGCCCCCAGCGCAATTTTTTGCAGTGGCGACACGCCGCCCGACGAGACGTGAATAAAGTCGCAGCCGACGGCTTTCAGGCGCTGTGAAAACTCAATGCTTTGCGGCAGATCCCAGCCGCCGTCAACCCAGTCGCTGGCCGACAGGCGCAAGCCCAGCACGCCATCAAAGGCATGGCGCACGGCGGCGAATACTTCGAGCGGGAAACGGATGCGGTTCTCAAACGAGCCCCCATAGGCATCGCTGCGCTGGTTGGCCAAAGGCGACAAAAACTGGTGCAGCAAATAGCCGTGGGCGCCGTGCAGTTCGATGGCTTCGACACCCAGGCGCGCGGCGCGCCGGGCGGCCGCCACAAAGGCGTCACGAATCTCGATGAGCTTTGCGGCAGAGATGGCCGTGGGCGCGGTTTCGCCGGGTAAATGCGGCAGCGCTGACGGGGCGAAGGTTTCCCAGCCGCCTTGGGCTGGCGCCAGCAGCTGGCCGCCCAGCCATGGCACGGCGCTCGATGCCTTGCGCCCGGCATGCGCCAACTGGAGGCACACGGCCGTGTTGTGTGGTGCCAGGGCGCGGGCGCGCTGCAGGTGCTCGCTCAGGGCGGCTTCGGTGGGGTCGTCCCACAAACCCAGGCAGTTGGGCGTGATGCGGCCCTCGGGCAACACCGCAGTGGCCTCGATGGTGAACATCGCAGCGCCACTGTTGAGCAGGTTGGCCCAGTGCATCAGATGCCAGTCGGTGGCGCAACCGTCTTGGGCCGAGTATTGGCACATGGGCGCCACCACCAGGCGGTTGGCCAGCGTCAGGTCGCCGCGCGGCGAGGGCAGGGTCAGGGGGGAAAACAGCAGGCTCATGGGTAAATCTCCAATGAATATGACAAGAAATGCAATACGACACGCTCATTTTCCAGAGCAAACCAGCGCATTTGGGGCGCGGTCAAAAATAAATATTTGAAAAACCGAAACTTGTCGTATCATGCAGTCGTATTGTTTTTTTAAAGCAGTACATGGTTTGCGGTGAATGTCAGTCTCGCGTCTGCTTCTTAAGTCTTTACTGGTTTGTTGATTGCGGTTATGGACTCCATCGCGTTTTGAGTTATTTTGAGGAGTCCTTTCATGGGCAACAAACTTTACGTCGGCAATCTGCCATATTCTTTCCGTGATGAGGATCTGCAACAAGCGTTCGCAGCCCACGGTACCGTCACCAGCGCCAAAGTCATGATGGAACGTGACACCGGCCGCTCCAAGGGTTTCGGTTTTGTCGAAATGGCCGATGATGCGCAAGCACAAACTGCCATCGAAGCCATGAACGGCCAACAATTCGGTGGTCGTGGCCTCGTGGTCAACGAAGCCCGTCCGATGGAGCCACGTCCTCCCCGTTCCGGCGGCGGCTTCGGCGGTGGCGGCGGCTACGGCGGCGGCGCTGGCGGTGGCCGTTCCGGTGGCGGCGGCTACGGCGGCGGCGCTGGTGGTGGCCGTTCCGGTGGCGGCGGTGGCGGTGGTTACGGCGGTGGCCGTAGCAGCTACTAAGCTGATACCAACTTCGCCGGGTTCACTCCTGGCAAGCACAAAAGGGTCCTTCGGGGCCCTTTTTGTTGTGCGGATCGCTTAGTTTCAGGTGTCTGTCACGCGCGGTTTGCGCGGTCGTCCGGCAAACAGGCGGTCAAACAGGGCGTTGGGCAGCAAGCGCAGCAGCTTGGCCACCACGCCCATTTGCCATGGAATCACGCGGTAGCTGCAGCCTGCCGCAATGGCTTGCGCCGCTTTATGGGCAAAGACTTCGGGCGGCATCAAAAATGGCATGGTGTAGCGGTTGTTTTGCGTCAGCGGAGTGGCAATGTAGCCGGGGCACAGCGTGACCACCTTGACGCCGCTGGGGCGCAACTCGCCGCGCAGGCTTTCGCAGTAGCTGATGACTGCGGCCTTGCTGGCGCAGTAAGCGCCGTGGCCGGGCAGGCCGCGAATGCCCGCCACACTGCCCATGCCCACCAGCGTGCCCGTGCCGCGCGCCACCATGGGGGCAATGAAGGGGCCCAAGGTGGCCGCCACGCCCATCACGTTGGTCGCCAGCACGCGGGCCATCACGGCCAGGTCCTCGGGCACCGAGGTGTCCACGCCGATGCTGATGCCCGCGTTGGCAATCACCACATCGGGCAAACCCTGCTGCGCGATACAAGCCTGCGCCATGTCGGCCATCTGCCGGACATCTGCGACATCGGCACGGTAAACGGCCTGCTTGTCCCCAGGGATGGATTGCGCGTCGAGCCAGCTTTGCAGGGCCTCGCTGCGCCGTGCCACCAGGGCCAGCCGATAGCCCTGCCGAGCGTAATGCAGGGCCAGGGCCTGGCCAATGCCGCTGGAGGCGCCGGTGATCAGGACCAGGGGTGTCACGGGCGCTCGGCTTTCAGGGCGTTTTGCCGGGTACCAAATGACCCCGGACGCGCCCGGTGAGCAGCATGATGCCTTCACGGTTGTCGTAGTCCATGCTGTCAGCGGTAAAGCGGTCGGCGCCCCGGGTGAGCTCCACCGGTTTGTGCGACTTGACGCGATCGGTGTCCATGAAGGCATGTAGAAACTCGCCCCGGAACGTCAGGGCGGCTTTTTCCTTGCCGTCCTTGTCCAGGCTGGCCTTGCGCTCGACCAGCGCTTGCCCGATGAGTTGAACCTCCGAGGCATCGCCGTTGGCGAGCGCCTGGCGCGCCGTGGCGGTGGTCAGCTGCCCTTCGACGCCAAAGGAGCGGATGTGCACCTGGTCAATTTCCAGCGTGTCGGTGTCCGGAAAATGACGCGCATCCCGTCCCATGACCTCACTTTTGAGCTGACCATGGGCATCAAAGGTTTTCACCGAAAACTGGTGCATGAAGTAGTCGGGCAGGTGTTTGACGGCGGCGGCTGGCAGCTTGGGTTCCAGACCCGGCGTGCTGCGCACCAGCCAGTAGGTCGCCAGTGCCAGCAGTCCCATCAATAGCACCGGAAAATACAGCGTGAGCCGGTCCAGCCAGTCACGTAGCGTGTTCATGACGTGGCTTCCTGCAGCAAATCGGCGTAGCGTCCGCTGGCCACCAGCAGCAGGTCGCACAGTTCGCGCACGGCGCCCTGACCCCCCAGGCGCTGGGTCACGTAGTGGGCGCGCGCCAGCACCTCGGCCTGGGCATTGGCGGGCGCACAGGCGAATGCGCAGCGCGTCAGCATGGCCAGGTCGGGCCAGTCGTCACCCATGACCGCAGCCTGGGCCCAGTCCAGACCCAGCGCCTGGAGGGTGAGCGCGGCCGCCGGGCGTTTGTCTTCGGTGCCAAAGTGGGCGTGTTCGATGCCCAGCGCCGCCAGCCGCAAGCGCAGCGCCTGGGAGTCGCGCCCGGTGATCACGGCCGGCGTGATGCCGGCGCGCTGCAGCAGTTTGAGGCCATGGCCGTCCAGTGTGTGGAAGCGCTTGATGGTTTCGCCGTGTTCCGAAAAATACAGCCCACCGTCGGTCAGGACACCATCGACATCCAAAAAGACGACGCGGATGCCCTGCGCCTGGAGCAGCAGTTCGGGGGGGAAGTCGAGCGCGGGCGGCATCAGATCACCTTGGCCCGCATCAGGTCGTTGCTGTTGAGCGCGCCGCACAGTTTGCCCTCGGCATCGAGCACCAGCACGCTGGTGATGCGGCGCTGTTCCATCAGGTCGACGGCATCGACCGCCAGGGCGTCACGGCTGATGGTGGCGGGCTGCGGGTGCATCACCTGCTCTGCGGTGCTGCTGCGCAAGTCGGCGCCTTTTTCAATCAAACGGCGCAAATCGCCGTCGGTAAAGATGCCCTGTACCTGGCCTGCGGCATCCACCACGGCGGCAGCGCCCAGGCCCTTGGCGCTCATCTCGCGCATCAGCGCGCTAAAGCTGGCCTGCAGCCCGACGCTGGGCACCTGGTCGCCGCTGCGCATCACATCGCTGACCAGGGTCAGCAGTTTGCGCCCCAGCGCACCGCCCGGGTGCGAGCGGGCGAAGTCTTCGGCCTTGAAGCCGCGCGCGTCGAGCAGGGCCACCGCCAGCGCGTCCCCCAGCGCCAGTTGCGCGGTGGTGCTGGCCGTGGGCGCGAGGTTGAGCGGGCAGGCTTCCTTGGCCACGCCGCTGTTCAAAAACAAGTCGGCATGGCGTGCCAGGGTGGATTTGGCCTGGCCCGTCATGGCCACCAGCGGTGCGCCCAGGCGCTTGATCAGCGGCAGGATCACGATGAGCTCTTCGGACTCGCCGCTGTTGGAAATGGCCAGCACCACGTCCACCGGTTTGATCATGCCGAGGTCGCCATGGCTGGCCTCGCCCGGGTGCACAAACATGGCGGGGGTTCCGGTAGAGGCCAGCGTGGCCGCGATCTTGCGGCCAATGTGGCCACTTTTACCCATGCCCATCACCACCACACGGCCTTGCACGGCCAGCATCAGGCGCACCGCCTGCACAAAGTCGGGGCCCACGTGCTGCTTGAGACCCAGCAGCGCGGCGGCTTCGATGTCGAGCGTTTCCCGCGCCAGCGCCATGGCCCGGCTGGCATCAAATACGGGAGCGGAGGTGGGCAGGGTGGTCATGGCCTCATTCTATCGGGCAGCCCCCGCAAACCGCGCTTTCGCTTGGTAGTATCAGGGGGTGAACCCACTCGAATTAACCCTGTTGTATCTGCTGGCCGCGGTGATCGGCGTGGTCGTCTGCCGCTCCCTGAAACTGCCGCCGATGCTGGGTTATCTGGCGGTGGGTGTGGTGATTGGCCCGAACGCTTTGGCCCTCGCCAGAAATGCCGAAGGCGTGCGCCATCTGGGCGAATTTGGCGTGGTGTTCCTGATGTTTGTGATCGGGCTGGAATTCAACCTGCCCAAGCTGCGCAGCATGCGCAACCATGTGTTTGGCCTGGGCCTGTTCCAGGTGGCGCTGACCATGCTGGTCACCACGCTGGCGAGCATGGCGTTTGCCGTGCTCGCACCCCAATACTGGGGCATGAACTGGCACACCGCGCTGGCCCTGTCCAGCGCCATGGCCATGAGCAGCACCGCGATTGTGGTCAAGCTCATGAGCGAGCGGCTGGAAATGGAGACCGAGCACGGCAAGCGTGTCATGGGCGTGCTGCTGTTCCAGGACTTGGCCGTGGTGCCGCTGCTGGTGCTGATCCCGGCCCTGGGCGCCTCGCCCGAGCAGATGGTGGAAACCCTGGCCTGGGCGCTGCTCAAAGCCACGGTGCTGATCACGGTGCTGATGGTGGGGGGGCCGCGCATCATGCGCGGGTGGCTGACCCTGGTGGCGCGGCGCAAGAGCGAGGAGCTGTTTGTGCTCAACCTCCTGCTGGTCACGCTGGGTCTGGCCTGGCTGACCGAACTGGCGGGCCTGAGCCTGGCGCTGGGCGCTTTCATTGCCGGCATGCTGATCTCGGAAACCCAGTACAAGCACCAGGTGGAAACCGACATCCGGCCGTTTCACGATGTGCTGCTGGGGCTGTTTTTCATCAGCATCGGCATGATGCTGGATTGGCGCCTGGTGCTCGATCGCTGGCCGCTGGTGCTGTTGCTGGTGACCGTGCCGGTGCTCTACAAGGCCGTGGTGGTGACTTTTTTGGCGCGCGCCCTGGGCGCTTCCATGGGGGTTGCCCTGCGCACCGGACTGTATCTGGCACAAGCCGGTGAATTCGGTTTTGTGCTGCTGACGCTGGCGCAGGGCAGCAAACTGGTGCCGCCTGAACTGCTCAATCCGATTCTGGCGGCGATGGTGCTGTCAATGCTGGCGACGCCATTCATCGTGATGCGAAGCGGCCAGATTGTGATGAAGCTGGTCAGCAACGAGTGGCTGATGGAGTCGGTGCAAATGACCAGCATTGCGCGCAAGTCGATCAAGACCAACAAACATGTGATCATTTGCGGCTATGGTCGCTGCGGCCAGAATCTGGCGCGCATGCTCGACAAGGAGGCCATTCCCTACATTGCGCTCGACCTCGACCCCGACCGGGTGCGCCAGGCCGCCGCTGCCGGCGATTCGGTGGTGTTTGGCGATGCCGTGCGCCTGCAGGCGCTGATGGCAGCCGGTTTGGCGCGCGCCAGTGCCGTGGTCATCACCTATCTGGAGACCTCCAGCGCCATGAAGGTGCTGGCCCACATCAAGCAGCATGCGCCGCAGGTGCCGGTGGTGGTGCGCACCCAGGACGACCATGACCTCGAAGCCCTGCAGCATGCGGGCGCCACCGAGGTGGTACCGGAAGCCATCGAGGGTTCGTTGATGCTGGCCGGCCATGCGTTGGCGCTGGTGGGCGTGCCCATGCGCCGGGTGTTGCGACTGGTGCAGGAACAGCGTGAGGCGCGTTACAAGTTGCTGCGCGGTTTCTTTCGCGGTGCCGACGACGGTTCGGTCGACGAGCTGCAGCAGGAGCGCCTGGCTTCGGTGTTGTTGCCGCTGGCGGCCAGATCCCTGGGGCGCACGGTGGGCGAGGTCGAATGGGACAGCCTGGGCGTGCGGCTGGTCAGCTTGCGCCGAAAAACCGGGCAAGTCATCAAATTGACGGATGAACTGGTGCTGATGGAGGGCGATTCACTGCTGCTCTCGGGCAAGGCCGACATGCTGGAGCTGGCCGAGCGCACGCTGCTCAAGGGCGACTTTTGACGCCAGGCGCTTGCCGTGCGAGGCACAATAGGGCACTTTGTTTGATCTGGATCCTCGATGCCAAACTTCAGTGTGAACCACTACCTGCGTGACCATATTCGCACCGTGCCCGACTGGCCGGCGCCCGGCGTGCAGTTTCGCGACATCACGCCGCTGCTGCAGGACGCCAAGGTGTTCCGGGTGCTGATCGACGTCTTCGTGCACCGCTACATGGACGCCGAGCGCCGCCCTGACGTGGTGGCCGGGCTGGATGCGCGCGGCTTTATTTTGGGTGCGGTGGTGGCTTATGAGTTGGGCGTGGGCTTTGTGCCGATCCGCAAGAAAGGCAAGCTGCCCTTCACCACCGTGGAAGAAACCTACGAGCTGGAGTATGGCAGCGCCACGGTCGAGCTGCACACCGACGCTGTCAAGCCGGGCCAGCGCGTGCTCTTGATCGATGACCTGATTGCCACCGGCGGCACCATGATGGCGGGCAAGAAACTGCTCGAAAAACTGGGCGCCGAGGTCATGGAAGGCGCCGTCATTGTGGACCTGCCCGAACTGGGCGGGTCCGACAAGCTGCGCGCCACCGGCCTGTCGCTGTTCACCCTGGTTGATTTTGCCGGCCATTGAGGCCTCAGCACCCTGGCTGCCCAATGAAAGACCATTACGCCGCCCTGGGCCTGCGCCCGTCCGCCACGCTGGCCGACATCAAAAAAGCCTTTCGCCAGCAGGCCGCCCTGCACCACCCGGACCGCAGCAGCGCCGCGGATGCCGCCGCGCGTTTCCGGCTGGTCCAGGTGGCCTACGAGGTCTTGTCGGACCCGGACAAGCGCAAGGCTTACGATGACAATCGCCAGCGCAACCTGCTCGACAGCCCGATCGACACCGCCCGTGCGATTTGGCAAGATTACTTCAATCGCATCCTTTGAAACCCAACCCACCTTTGAGAACGCCATGAGCATGTCTGCTTTTTTTCGCGCACTGCGCACGTCCTACCAGGCCGAGATCGACGACCTCGCTTTCGACTCGGAGGGGCGCCATGTGCTGCGCAAGCGCCTGCTGGAAAAGCGCGGCCAGATCACGTTTTTGAAGCAGATGATGGAGTCGAGCCCCGAGATGGTGGCGGTGGTGTTCCACGGTGGCTTTCACTTTGAACTGCCGGCCGTGATGGAGCAGGTGCTCTCCCTTGAGTCCGACGAGTTTCCCGACTGGAGCAGCCTGGGCGACGCCGTGCAATTGACGCCCTGGGCGCAGGAACTGGCCGACCAGCTGCTGGCGGAACCGCAGGGCGACTGGTTCATGGTGGTGGCCGCCGCACTGGAGTATCTGTACCACCGGCCCCCGTCGCACCAAAATGAGGGTGCGGCCCATGAAGCCCATGGCCATGAGGCCGAAGGCGAGCCTGGCGCCGTGCGCCGGCAAGGTCACGCCGACGACTTTGACAAGGACGGCGAACAGCACCATGACCACGAAGAATCCAGCGCCGACTGGCTCGAAGAGCACGGTTTTGACCGCAAGGACTAACGCGCCCGCACCCGCATCACCTCTCATTGACATCACAGGAACCTTTGTATGCAGCATTTGGCCTTGATTGAAAAAACGCAGTCCCTGATTGCCGCAGGCGACATCGTGGGCGCAGAGTCGGCCCTGGTTGAATTGGCCGACCGCGAAGGCGATGGCGCGCTGATGGAGGTGCTGGAACAATTGCCCCCCAAGGATGTGCTGGCGGTGATCCGCGAGTACGACAACTCGCGCGCCTCCATCATCAACCTGATGCTCACGCCCGAGCAGTTTGCCCGCGCCGTGGTGATTGAAAAGCAATATCGCGACCTGACCCGCAGCCATTTGCGCGGCATGATGAACTCGATCATTTTCCGCGACGGCGCCGACCCGCTGGCCTTCATCAATGCCATTGGCGATCTGGAGGGCGGCGCAGAAGCGCTGGCTGACTATTTTGAAGAAAAGTGGAGCCGCGTCGAGGCCTTTGCCCGCACCGGCACCTTCGACACGGTCGAAGACGACGGCGTGATGCTGTCCGAAGACGACTTGCGCGCCAACGCCTACGCCAGTGCGCGGCTGGACCAGGACGAAGTGGCCGATTCCGACTGGATGCAACTGGCCTGGCTGCTGCGCTACGAAAACCCCGACCTGTTCATTGAAATGCTGCTGGTGCTGCGTGCCAAGGCGCGCGCCTTCGAGCTGGGTCTGGACGAAGAAGACCTGGCCGAGGACGACGGCAAGTTCGAGACCAGCGACACCGACCGCGGCAAAGCCACCCCTGCGGCCATCGACCCCGACGAAGAATCCGCGATCTGAAATGACAGCGTCCCGGCCCCAGCCTGAATCCAGCCAAGGCGTGTCGCTGTTTGACGCGCGTCCCTTTTTTGAAAAAGCCCTGATTTATGGTGTGCAGCACGGCCTGATTGACCAGGCCAAACTGGCGGCGATGGCCGAGGAAGCGCCCAAGGGCATGGTGCAGATTGCGCGCTATTTTGGCAGCGAGTACTTGCGCCCCGAACTTGAAAAAGCGCGCGACCGACTCGTCAACCTGGTCAGTCTGCACCTGCAGGACGCCAGCAGCGGTGACTTGCGCGCGGCGGCCACGCTGCTGCGCGAGCATTCCCTGCTGTCGCGCTCCAAGGCCGGCGCTGACCTGCTCAAGACGCTGATCGTGATGCCGCAAAACACCCACTTCGGCATGAACGAGCGCGGCGCTTTCAGCGACCGCCACATCCCGCAACTGGCGCGCTGGTCGCTGGCCAGCCATGCCGATTACCAGGCCGAGTTTCTGGCCCGCCAGCATGCCGTGCAGGTGGTCGAGGCCGCACTGTGGTTTGCGGAGCAGCTGGGCCTGGCGGCGGATGACCTGCAAGACGCCGAGCCCGATGGTGAGGCCGTGATCCGTACCGCCTTGCTGCTGAACCTGATGCGGCGCAAGGAACTGCCCGATTGGGTCGCATTCGAAAAAATCATTGCCGGCTTGCGCAAACAGCAGATGGATGCGGCGCAGTTGACCCTGCCCAAAAACCTGCCCGAGGCGTACCGCCCGGTGGTCGAGTCCGTGCGCCAGTCGGTGCTGGCAGACTGGCCTCGTTTGCTGGATGCGCGTCTGCCCGCGCGCAAGCTGTTTGACCACACCCCGGCCTTCATGGGCCGCTATTTCTGGCTCGAGGACGGCTTGAGTGAAGTCAGCCACCATGACCGCAGCCGATCTGCGGCCTGGGACAAACTCACCCAGGGCCACAGTGACGACGGCACCGTGCTCACGCTGTGCCTGTGCGTGGCTGCGGGCAGCGCGCCCAAGACCCTGCTGACCGACAAGACCGCCGCCACGCTGGTGCGCAAAATCCGCAAACACGGCTGGCAGCCGACACTGGCCACCCAGTACCTGCAGGCCCACGCGCCGGAGCAGCACCAGAACGACTTCACCGGGCTCTGGCAGGAATTCGTGCACGAGGCCCAAACCACCCTGCTCAGCGACCGCGACACCCAATTGCAGGACGCCCTGGCGCTGCTGCGCCGCGAGTGCAATGTGGCCTGAATTGCCGGGTTAGAATCCACCCCGCTGGAAGCGTGGCAGAGTGGTCGATTGCACCGGTCTTGAAAACCGGCAACCCGCAAGGGTTCGTGAGTTCGAATCTCACCGCTTCCGCCAGAACAAAGCTTGATAAGTTGTTGATTTGTAATGGATTTACTGCATTTTAGCAGCCTGTGCATCAACAAGCAAATATCAAAGCTACTATCAAATGCCACAGCGGTTCAAACCCTGTGGCATTTTTCTTTTTGGACTGCTTACTTCCTGATGCCATCTGCACGGAGGCGTTTGGCAAGACGTGCTGTCTGGCAAAGTTATCCTAGAAACCGCAGTTACCCGACGTCCGCGAGGGCCGGTGGCGGGGTCGGCAAGACGGTTTGACGTGTAATTCGTTCGCAGATGTAGCCCAGCAGGACACGCCAGCGGTCAACTTTGGGCAAGACGCTGGACGACATCCGCAAACAGGCGGAAACGCTGGGTGTGCCCAAAACAGGACCGTACTACCCCTACATTGACGGCGACCTGATTGCCAAACTTCTGGCCGCGTATGGCCTTGTTGCGACGGTGTGGAAGGAGTCCAAAGACTTCAAAGATTTGCCCGATGTGGCGATTGCGATGGTGGACTACGACGCAGACTGGGAGGTAGGCCGATGCGTGGTCTTTCACCGCATGCGGTCAGCAGACGGAAAAACCGCCCAGCCATATTGCGTGGACTCTTCGGCAGGTAAACCTGCGGCCACCACTGACTTGGCCGGATTGACTCCCAGTTGGTACATCGGTGTCACGCAGATGCAAAAAACTGCGGCGAAGTGAGCCATGGGATTCAACGCATTGGCAGGCCAGCGCCTGCTGCGCGTGGAGGTACTTGATCCGTGGCGCGAGTCCGGCTCGCAACGCCATACCCCACCATCGCTCAGCGGGGCGCTGGTCATGGTGTTCGAGAGCGCCGCACTGATCTGCACGTCACCGCTGCGCTACTTCCACAACCAGCAGGGCACCCAGTACGGCTTGCCTTCTGGCGCGCCGGTTTCGCTGGGCTACCGCATCACCACCTGTGACTGTGAAGACGTGAAGACCGTGCCGCCAATCACGTTCGGGCTACCTCCCGGCGCGGAATACCGGCACCCATGGATGCAATCGCCGTCGCCTGCCATCGGCATGGTACTGGCCGAAATCGCCACTGTCGGATTGGGCCGAGCAGACGGTGAACCCGCCTGGGGTATCGAACTGCGCTTCGCCAGCGGACTTTGCTACTGGCTGAGCTACCGGCCTGAACTGGATGGCAGCATCGAACTGGACATGCCGGGCCAGCACTTTGGCATTGACCAGATCATCGTCCGTGGTGGCCGCCGCCCATGGCGACTCCGAAAAGCTGTACGCAGGCATCGTGCTGACCTCCAGCTTTGTCGAGCCCAAGAACCCTTTGACCGTGGTTCGGCTGGATGTGGACAAGATCAAGATTCCGGTCTTGGTCTACCACCATGCCGCTGATGGATGCCGTGCGGCCAAGCCTGCCGATGCAGAGTGGGCAGCCAAACGATTCTCACTGTTGTATTCAGCATTGCCGCGTCAACGGGCGCGGCATGGGCCGAGGGCACGCTGTTCAAGGTGCCCACTCGGCCAGACGTGAAGACCACGCTGTTTTGGGAGCCTGTGGAGGGTGCCAAAGCCACCGTGTTCCTGTTTCCTGGCGGTGGCGGTGGGTTCGGCAAGGTTGAGGATGGAAAAGCAACCAGCAATAACTTTCTGGTGCGGTCTGCTCCATACTTCGCCGCCAACGGGTTCAACGTGGCGATTTTTGGCAGGCCCAGCGATTCAGAAGACCTGGATTACGCCGACCGTATCAGCGACACACACATGGCCGACGTGCGCAAGGTGCTGGACTTCGTGAAAACCCAGAGCGCAGCGCCGGTCTGGATTGTCGGCACCAGCCGGGGCACGATCTCTGCCACTGCGACCGCCATCCATGTTCAGGGCGACATCGCCGGGCTGGTGTTGACTTCCAGCGTGGTCAACTACAAGAAGCCCGGAGCGGTGCCCAGGCAGGACTTGGCTGCGATCAAAGTTCCGGTGCTGGTGTTCCACCACAGCAAGGATGTCTGTATTCACTGCCGACCGGACGAGGTGCCTGCCGCCTTCAAGGGGTTCCGCAATGCGCCTGTCAAGAAGCTCATCTTTGTTGATGGCGGGGCGAACCCAACGGGTGACCCGTGTGCTGGACAGCATTACCACGGCTATATCGGCATGGAAAAGGAGGCTGTGGACACTGTCGCTGGGTGGATAAGAAATCCATCCAACTGACTTTGCAGGAGACTTTCTATTGCAACCAGCCGCCATACGCCCCTTATGCAAGCCCTTCATTTAGGCAACTGTGGTGATTGCTCCAAGCCAAAGCGTGATTTTTGCATTTCGTAGCGCACCCACTCCAGAAAAATGAATTGGCGTTTGTCTTTTGCAAACTCCCAAAGTGATAACAGCACATACTCGGAATCGTCAGGCACAAAGCCGTAGGGGGCGGTTAAACGCCCATCTCGAACATCATCTTCAACCATGTAGAGCGAGCCCATGGCAATACCTAGGCCCGCATTAGCAGCTTGTAAGCTGAGGTAAAAATGCTCAAAATATTCTGGTTCAGCTAGATTTAGAGCCACTCCTGAATGGCGTTGCCATAATTTCCAAGCGGCGTGGCGTGTCCGCGAATGCAATTCACGCACCTTCTGTGCAGCATCTGTGCGCAGAAGTTCAGCGATGGCAGGGGTGCATACTGGCCCCATCATTTCTGGCGCTATGCGCTCCACATGATACTGCTCTGGCCATTTGAAATCATTCCGTCGTAGTGCTACGTCCACCTTGTCGCGGACAAAATCTACAGGCCCTCCTGCTGCCAGTAAGTGAATCTGAAATTCGGGGTGCTGGACGCGGAATTGCGGCAGCCTCGGAATCAGCCAACGCATGGCGATGGTTGGTTCACAAGACACCACCAACGGAGCAAGCGCCACAGGTGTCGTGAGCTCCTCCACAACCGCCCTTAGCTTGTCCATGACTTGGGCACATGCAGCAAACAAGACGCGGCCCTCGCCGGTCAGAAATACCGCCCTGTTTCTTCGCTCAAACAGCGCCAAACCCAGAGCATCCTCAAGCTGCCGAATTTGCCGACTGACCGCTCCATGCGTCACATACAACTCAGCCGCAGCTTGCACAAAGCTCTCGTGGCGTGCCGCGACCTCAAAAACATGCAGGCTATGCAGAGGCGGGAGTCGATCCGATTTGTGTGAATTTAAGTCACTCATGCTCAAGAAAACTAATCGCTTTTCAAAATTTGATTCTGAAACAAAAATCGTGGCTGTCAGTAAAAACCATCATTTTTTTGCATTTTTGGAGTAGGGAATGAACATTGGAACCATCGAAAGAGAAAAGTCAGTTACGCAAATTATTGCCCAAGACTCACAGATAGACAAACTTTGCAAGACTTTGGCACGCAAAGACTTTGTCTTCATGCCCAGCGAAGATACGCAGTCTTTGCTGACAGAAATGGACGGTGCCAGTTTGGTTGATTTGAGTGCATTCAAAAATTCCTGGAACGAACTGGAGGCGGACACCTACATGGGTGATGGTGGGCAGTACCGTAAACGCCGCCATGCAACTCTTAGTGCTTTGCCGTCCAGCCGCATTTTCAAAACTGAGCCGCATCAGCCACATTACCAAAGTCTGTCCTATAACACCCTCAATGGAGGTCTGGCCCGGCACTATGCGCCTATAGAAAAGTCAATCCTCAACGGAGCAACCATGACGGCCGTCATACGGCTTGGCTGTGAAATATTCGGACGACTGGCACCGTACTACCCTTGGCATATCGAAATTCATCAGTTCCGCATCGAAGCTCAAGCAGGCGGTATTGGCAAACCCACGCCAGAGGGCGTGCATCGCGATGGAGTGAATTTTGTGATGATGCTCATGGTCAAGCGGCAAAACCTGGTCAATGGAGGAACCACCATTTATGACTTGGACAAGATGCGCGTGGATGACTTCACGCTACAGCATCCGCTGGACATGGCCATTGTCAACGATGAGCATGTGTTTTACGGTGTAACCCCCATTGCTCAGCTTGATTCTCAAGCCACCGCTACGCGAGACGTACTGGTCATTACTTTCCGTCGAAAACTCTAAGCTCGAAGACCACCATGATAGAACTCATTGCCGTTGCCACCATCACCATGCTGGCGGTCATTAGTCCGGGCGCAGACTTTGCCATGGTCACACGCAACAGCATCCTTTACGGGCGCTCAGCGGGACTACTTTCTTCCTTGGGCATCGCCGCAGGGGTTCAACTGCATGTGTTCTACACCATGGTCGGTGTCGGACTATTGATTCGCAACACGCCTGAGATATTCACTGCGATCAAGCTGATAGGCGCACTGTATCTAATTTATGTAGGGTACAAAACGTTCTTCTCTAAGCCTGCGGCATCCGACTCCACGGGGTCTGATGCAAGTCTTCCCGTAGCGGCAGCAAACAACATCAGCACCGCTGGAGCGTTCAAAAACGGATTCTTTACCAATGCGTTGAATCCAAAAACAACACTTTTTGTTGTCAGTGTCTATACCCAGGTTGTCAACCCAAGTACCCCCACACACATTCAACTTCTGTACGGGTTATTCATGTCCTTTGCACACTGGTCATGGTTTAGCTTGGTCAGTGTGTTTCTCTCGGAAGAACGTCTGCGACAAAAACTCTTACAGCGGCAAGTATTGGTGAATCAGGTCATCGGCTTCGTGTTGGCAGCCTTGGGTATTTGGCTGTCACTGTCCTCAGCCATATCTCGCTGAATACATTCCGACGGAAGTTGACTGGTAACTCAAAAAGAAACCCAAGCATGAACAACGTTGCCTGCATTGATATGGAGGGAGTTCTAATTCCTGAGCTGTGGCCGCATATTGCAAAGGAAACCGGTTTGTCCGAGTTCAACCTCACAACGAGAGAAGAGCCGAACTACGAAAAACTAATGCAATCGCGCATTGCCTCACTGCGAAAACATGGCCTGCGCTTAGCTGATGTGCAGCAATTGTTGTCAGCGGTTCAACTCCTGCCAGGCGCATTGGCTTTTGTACAGCAATTGAGGCGAAATTTTGAGGTGAAGTTGGTTTCCATCACACAGCGCCATTTTTACCGAACTTCCAGCGCACGATACCGTGTGTGAATCGCTTGCGCTGGAGTTCTACAAAGAACACTACTAAGTTGCTCGCCGACTTGATCGCAACCCGCCTTGGCGGGTTTTTTGTTGTCCGCCCCATCAGGAAATGACACATCAATGCCTCGGGAAGTCCTTCCACCCATCAACGAAGCACTGTGAACCCTGCTCCAGTGTGATGTTTCATGAGTGCTGTTACCAGGAAACTGATCATTTTCGGGATGAAGGTTGTAAGTTGCAATAAAATTGATTACACTGATACTCATCGCATTACAAAATAATATGATAGAAACGTTTAAAAGCAAGGGTCTGGACCGTTTCTTCAGAACGGGCGACTATCGCAGTATCCCGGCTCGGAGCGCGGGGCGTATCGAGCGAATGCTTGACCGGCTGGACGCCTGCAAAGTGGCGGCGGACATGGATTTGCCAGGATTCGGCTTTCATCCACTTAAGGGAGATCGAGCCGGCCAATACTCTGTCACCGTCACTGGGAACTGGCGCATAACGTTTCGATTTGATGGTGAAGATGCGATTGATGTGAATTTGGAAGACCATCACTGAGGATTTGAAAATGAAGTCTCTACGAAACCCCCACCGCCGGCCGACTCATCCAGGTGAGCTGCTGCGCGAAGATGTCCTGCCAGGCATGGAAATGTCTCAAAGCAGGTTGGCAGAGCTGCTGGGCGTGAGCCGTCTTACTGTTTCCCAGTTGCTGCATGAGCACCGCGGGCTGACCCCTGACATGGCCATGCGCTTGGAGAAGTTGCTGGGCACTTCAGCTGAGAGTTGGCTACGCATGCAGGAGGGAGTGGACCTCTGGGAGGCGCGCCAGCAACCAGAAAGATTTGCAACGATCAAACGCCTGCAGCCAATGGCGGCTGCGGCATAGTGATTGGGAATAGAAGATGATGCGCTGGTCCACCAGCCTGACCGATGCAGAGATCGGGCGGCGGTGATGGCATTTTTGCTGTCTGAACAGGCCTCTGCCGTCACCGGGGCGGTCGGCCGCGTGTAACCCTAAGCCGACCATCGCACGCCGCAGGTTTTGGTGCGGCGCACGGGCACGGTCGACAACGCAAATGGGGTCAACATTGACAGCACAGAACACAAAGGCATGGGCGTGACACGCATCGCACTGGTCACCGGTGGTGCCCGGCGCATTGGTCGCGCCATTTGCCTGCAGCTGGCCGCCCGGGGCTACGGGCTGCTCATTCATTACCGGACAAGCCGGCAGGACGCAGAACAGACGCGTAGCGATTGCCTGAGCGCTGGCGCGGCGTTGGCCGAAACCGTGTGTGGCGACTTGTCCGATGCCGGTTTTCGCGCCGGCCTGATCCCGCAGGCGACGAACCAGGTGGGGCGCATTGACCTGCTGGTCAACAGCGCTTCGCTGTTTGAATACGACGACGTCAGCAGCTTTACGCCGGAGCGATTTGCGGCCCATCTTCAGAGCAATTACCTCGCGCCCGTGGAATTGACCCTGGCGCTGCACCATCAGACGCTGGACGCCGCAGCGCAGGCGCAGGGGGTCACGCTGGTCAGTGGCGACATGAGCCCCACTGATTTTGACCAGGCCCACGGCATCGCCGCGCTGGGGCCATGGAAAAATGGACATCGGCTTGCTGCTCGACGACAGCTACCGCACCCTGCATGACGCGATCGCCGAGACCGTGAACCATGACGCGCCGAGGTCGCGGGTGTCGGCGCACCTGAGTTCCCGGCATTTCAATTTGCAGGAAACCGTGATTCAGGAAGTGATCGACATCCGCTTTGAGATCGATCTGCGGATCCGCGCCGTCGATGTCAGCACGGCCAAAACCGCGGTCTACCCGGATTGCGACGCGGTGGGCTTGCATTACCGGGTGACACGCGCCGACTGGCAGTCGTAAGCGCTGAGGGCTTTATGCGCCCTCAGACCACGCGCCACGCCAGCGACTCGCCGGCGCCCAGCGGCTTGAGTTCGGCCTCGCCAAAGGCAAAACGTTCCGGCACGGTCCAGGCTTCGCGTTTTAGCGTGAGCGTGCCGGTGTTGCGCGGCAGGCCGTAAAAGTCGGCACCGTTGAAGCTGGCAAAGGCTTCCAGTTGCCCGAGCGCGCCGATGGCGTCAAACGCCTGCGCATACAGTTCCATGGCCGTGAACGCGGTGTAGCAGCCGGCGCAGCCGCTGGCGTGTTCTTTCAGGTGTACCGCGTGTGGCGCGCTGTCGGTGCCGAGGAAAAACTTCGGGCTGCCGCTGCCGACAGCGCTCAGCAAGGCCTGGCGATGGCTTTCGCGCTTGAGCACCGGCAGGCAGTAGTAGTGCGGGCGAATACCGCCGGTGAAGAGGGCGTTGCGGTTGTATAGCAGGTGGTGCGCGGTGAGCGTGGCCGCGGTAAAGCGGTCGGCCCCGGCCACGTACTGCGCGGCCTCGCGCGTGGTGATGTGCTCGAACACAATTTTCAGCTCGGGAAAATCGCGGCGCAGCGGGATCAATTGGGTGTCGATGAACACCGCCTCGCGGTCGAACAGGTCGATCTCGGGCGCGGTCACTTCACCGTGCACCAGCAGCGGCATGCCCGCGCGCTGCATGGCTTCGAGCGTGGGATAGGTCTTGCGCAGGTCGGTCACGCCGGCATCGCTGTTGGTGGTGGCGCCGGCCGGGTAGAGCTTGACGGCCACCACACCGGCCGCGCGGGCGCGGGCAATTTCATCGGGCGGCAGTTTGTCGGTGAGGTACAGCGTCATCAGCGGCTCGAACGCCAGACCGGCCGGCACCGCCGCCTGGATGCGCGCCTTGTAGGCCAGCGCCTGCGCGGTGGTGGTCACGGGCGGACGCAAATTGGGCATGATGACGGCGCGGCCAAACCGGGCGGCGCTGTGCGGCACCACGGTGGCCAGGGCGGCGCCGTCACGCACATGCAGGTGCCAGTCGTCGGGGCGGGTCAGGGTCAGGGTGTTGATCATGGCTTTGGAATCATGGGTCATTAAAGGGCGCCGTGGTGGGCGATCAGATAGTCCCACAGGGCTTGCGCGTTGTGCTTGTGGTCATCGCTTCCATGGTGGCCGGCCGGCAGGCCCGGCTTGACGGTCTCCCGGTGGGCGGGGCGTTCGCGGTAGGCGCGCACTTCCATGGTGAGGCTGAGGTCCTTGAGCTCGGGCGGCGCGGCGCTCACCAGTTTGTGCGCGCGCAGGTCTTTGCGCACCGCGCTCGAGGGCAGAAAAGCCACGCCGTGGCCTTCCAGCGCCATGGCCTTGAGGCCTTCGGCCATGTCGGTCTCGTAGACCCGGTCGAAGTGGATGGGGGCGCTGCTGTGTTTCAGGATCAGCTCCACCATCTGACCCAGGTAGGCGCCTTGCGCGTAGCCCAGGTAGGGCAGCGGGCGACCGGCTTTTCCGGGCAACTCGAACAGCGGTTTGCCGTGCTCGTCAGGCTTGGCATAGGGGGCGATCACTTCTTCACCCAGGCTCACCATTTCATAGCGGTCCGCGTCAAGCTGGTTGGGCTGGGACGGGTGATGGTAGGCAATCAGCAGGTCACAACTGCCTTCCACCAGACGCATCACCGCATCATGCACATTGAGTGCAATCAGCCGGCTTTTGATGGGGCCGAAGGTCTCGCGCAGGGTGGACACCCAGGCCGGGAAAAACGTGAACGCCAGCGTGTGCGGCACGGCAAACTCGATCACATCCTGCGCCGCCGTGGCATGGCCGCGCAACATGGCGCGCGTGGTCTGCAGCGCCTGCAGCACCTCCAGCGCCTGGTCATGCAGGGTTTCGCCCGCGGGTGTCAGGCGTGTCGGATAGCTGCTGCGGTCCACCAGGTCGCAGCCGGCCCAGGCTTCCAGCGACTGGATGCGCCGCGAAAAAGCCGGTTGCGTGACATGCCGCAATTGCGCCGAGCGGCTGAAACTGCGGGTTTCAGCCAAGCTCGCAAAATCTTCAAGCCATTTGGTTTCCATGGGGCGCGATTGTGTATCAGACCAGGCTGCTTTGCGAGCCCTTAGGGTGCCTGCAGTTCAGTTCGCGGCCAACTGGAGGTAGGCTTGCCGGGTGGACGGCGCCACGGCGTCCAGCACCTGCGCGAACGTGGTTTGGTGGCGCCCCAGCAAGCGCGCCGATGCGACCATTTTGGAGCGGCAAAACCAGTGGCAGCTGTGCTGCATCAGCATCAGCTCGGCCGAAAGCCGGAAGGCCTTGCGTTTGGGCGACTGGGCCGGCTTGTTTTGCGCGGCCTGGCTGATGCCGTGGGCGTGCAGGCTGAGCAACTTGCGCAGGTCCAGCGTGCTCGCGGGGACATACTGCGTCACAAAAGGCAGGGCCAGCGGCAGGCGGCTGAGCCGGGCCTCGGGCTCGGGGACTTTGGCAAATTCGAGCACAAAGCGGTTGAACTGCTCAGACAGGGTTTGCTCGGTTGCTTCCAGGTGGCGCCACACCTGGGCCTGGCGTTGTGGGTCGGCCTCACCCAGCGCACGCTGGTAGCCGCCCAGCACCTCCTGCATCAGTTTTTCAATCTGGAACTTTCCCAGGTAACTCCCCAGCAAGGCAATGCGCTGCGCCTGTTCGCGACGCTTGAAAACCTGCATGCCGATGGCCAGCAGGATGATAAAAACGAAAATATCCATGAAGAACGTGTTGGGGAATGAGAAGCCCCCTGAGTGTAGTGGGCGGCATCAGTTTTCAGTTAGCACGAAACCGGCCCGTCGCTGGGTAGCTCGGGTCGGTGTAGCCTGGCGTGGAGGGGTGGCCGGGCTTGACCAGGCTGTCCACCAGGGCTTCGTCCTCCGCGGTGAACACATGGTCGAGCGCGGGCAGGTAGTCCTGCCATTGCGGCAGCGTGCGCGGCCCGGCAATCACCGAGCTGACCACGGGGTTGGCCAGCACCCAGCTGCAAGCGAATTGGGCCAGGCTGATGCCCCGGCTTTCCGCGTGCCCCTTGAGCTGTTGCGCGATCAACAGGGACTCTTCGCGAAACTCGGTCTGTGCGATGCGCGGGTCACCGCGGCCGACGCGGCTGTCGGGGGCGGGCGCTTGACCCGGCAGGTATTTGCCGGTGAGCACGCCGCGCGCCACCGGGCTGTAGGGCGTGACGCCGATACCGTAATGGGCGCAGGCCGGCAGCACCTCCACTTCCGGCATGCGGTTGAGCAGGTTGTAGTAAGGCTGGCATACCACCGGTCCCGGCATGCCCAGTTGCGCTGCCAGGTGCACCAGTTCGGCGATGCGCCAGCCCCGGAAATTGGACACGCCCCAGGCGCGAATCTGGCCCGCGCGCAGCATGGCGTCGAGCGCGCGCAAGGGCTCTTCAAGGTTCATGCCGTCAAAGTCGCGGTGCAGGTACAAAATGTCCACGTAATCCGTCTGCAGGCGCGCCAGCGATGCCGCGATTTCGCGCAACATCCAGCTGCGCGAGTAATGCCCTTCATTGACCCGACCGGACATGGCGTTGCCCATCTTGGTGGCCAGCACCCAGTCCTGGCGCTGCCCTTTGAGCAACTGGCCGACCATGGTTTCCGAGCCCCCTTTGCTGTAGTTGTCGGAGGTGTCGATGTAGTTCACGCCGTGCTCGCGGGCATCGGCCACGATGGACGCCGCTTCATTCAGCGCGGTCTGGTCACCAAACATCATGGTGCCCAGGCACAGGGTCGAGACTTTCAAAGGGCTCTTGCCAAGTTGGCGGTACTGCATACGGGCTTCTTTCAGGGGG
>Ga0172381_10002004_pt1 | contig 23157 bp, 26 predicted proteins | sample Leawel6488metaG_FD_119754 | JGI IMG/M metagenome (GOLD analysis project Ga0172381, IMG submission 119754) | Leachate microbial communities from a municipal landfill in Southern Ontario, Canada - Leachate well 64-88 metaG | ecosystem: Engineered > Solid waste > Landfill > Unclassified | place...
CGGCCGGGCGATTGCCGACCTCTGGCGCGAGTGGGAGCGCACCGGCCGGATCAAGAACGACCCCGAGGGCTGCCAGCTCGACCACGTGCGCGCCGTCCAGGAACACATCCTCGGAGCCCAGCGACAGGGGATGTGGCAGGAGCCGACCGACCTAAGTCGGTACACATTCCCGTGGTACGCGCGGTGCTCGATCGCCGCGGTCCGGTTCCTGGAGCTGGCCATCGTGCCAGCGCTGTTCATCGCCCTCATGGTCATACTTTGATGAGCCCGAACCACCGCTGACCTGCAACGAGCCCCCGCCGATGGTCCGGACGGGGGCTCGTTGTGGTGACATGGTGGTTGATCATGCCCTGGCGTAGCATGGCCCCATGCTGGTCCCCCAGAGCTACGAGCTGTTCGCGGTAGACCTCTCGGCTCTGAACGTCAACGAGACGCAGACCGAGCGCTCAGCACTGGTGAGCATCGCCCAGGCAGCCGCACGGCGGATCGTCGCGTGGTTCATCGACGACAAGGACCCACTCCTCACGCCGATCCCGGTGTGTGTCGGGGTTGGTGTAGTACACACAGCCGTTGTCGGGGCGGAGCTGATCGATCTAGGCACCCGAGCTGCCGACGAGAAGTGGGGGAAGCGCCCGCCGCGTGAGCCGAAGGCTGACCGCCAACAGCGGGCGGATCGAGCTTCCGATGCCTAGGACGATCGGGAAGCTGGAGCGCGGGTGGGTCCGCCACAACCTGATCGCCGACCTCGCTGCGATGCAGAACACCCAGGTAGAGCTGGGGTTGAAGTATGACTGTAACCAGTCGTCCATCTCCGAGTTCGCGAAGCGACACGCTGACGAGATCGAGGCGAAGAAGAAGTGCATCGAGGACGAGCTGCACGGTCTGTGGATCGCGAGCAAGGCTGCCCGGCTCGCCGAGTACCAGCAGACCCTTGACGACATCGAGGACTACGTACACAGCGAGGCCCTGTCCGACAAGGCCGTGCGCGAGGCGGTGGCCCTGAAGCTGAAGACGCTTCGCCAGGCGGCTGACGAGCTGGGGCAGCTCCCACAGCGCACGTCCGGCTCGGGCACGGGGACCACGGTGACGCTTCAGTTCGATGGGGTGACGGTCGAGGATCTGAGGTGAGCACCCATGCGTTCGTACCCCGAGGGTCGGCGCGCGAGGTGTTCTCCGCCAGGGAGCAGGAGGTGCTCATCTCCGGTCCTGCGGGCACGGGCAAGTCCAGGGCTGCGCTGGAGAAGCTCATGCTCGTGGCGATGCTGAACCCGGGGATGCGCGGGCTCATGGTGCGCAAGACGTTGGCGTCGCTCGGGTCGACCGCGCTGGAGACGTGGCGCAAGTTCGTGATCCCCGAGCTACTCGCAGCTGGGGAGTGCTGGTGGTACGGAGGGTCGTCGGCCGAGCCCGCGCAGTACAAGTTCCGGAACGGCTCATCCATCGTCGTCGGGGGCATGGACAAGGCGATGAAGATCATGTCGTCCGAGTACGACCTGATCTACGTGCAGGAGGCCACGGAGCTGCGCATCGGCGACTGGGAGGCCCTGCTCACTCGTCTGCGCAACGGCGCCATGTCGTTCCAGCAGCTCCTCGCCGACTGCAACCCGGACACCCCGACGCACTGGCTGAAGCAGCGTTGCGACACGGGCACAACTCGGATGCTGTACTCCCTGCACGTCGACAACCCGATCCTGTTCGACAACGCGGGGATCCCGACCGACCGCGGGGCGAAGTACCTGGAGACCCTCGACGCGCTGACCGGGGTTCGACGCCTGCGTCTGCGCGATGGGCTCTGGGTTGCCGCTGAGGGGATCATCTACCCCGAGTTCGACCCTGCGACGCACCTCGTCGACAGGTTCGACATCCCGCAGGATTGGGATCGGTACTGGGCTATCGACTTCGGGTTCACGAACCCGTTCGTGTTGCAGTGCTGGGCCGAGGACCCAGACGGCCGGCTGTTCCGGTACCGGGAGATCTACCACACGCGCCGTACCGTCGCGGCGCACGCCCGGCAGATCCTCAGCATCGTCGCCCCGGGTGGGGAGTGGATCGAGCCCGAGCCGGTTGCCATCATCACCGACCACGACGCGGAGAGCCGCGAGAACTTCGAGCAGCACATTGGCTGCGCGACGCTGCCAGCGCGCAAGGCCGTGAAGGAGGGCATCGACCTCGTCAAGGACAGGTTCACCTCGAACCGCCTGTTCTTCCTGCGGGACTCGCTCGTCGAGCGGGACCTCGATCTTGTCGAGGCCAAGCAGCCGACGTGCACGGAGGAGGAGCTGCCCGGGTACGTGTGGAAGCCCAACAAGGACGAGCCGCTGAAGGAGCGGGACCATGGTGGGGACACCACGCGGTACATGGTCGCTGAGCGAGATATGGGGTCTCGTCCACAACTGAGGAGCCTTACATGATCCCCTTTCGCATCATCCTCATCGTGCTCGGGTTGGGGCTCATCGCCGCGGCCGGGTTCATTCTGCATGTGGCTCTCGGGCTGATTCTCGCCGGAGTTGGATGCCTCATCCTGGAGTCGCTGGTCAACGACACCTCGAAGGGTGGATGATGACCCCGTGAGGTCTCTGCTTGGGTCGCTGCTGAACCGTTCGCCGGTGAGCTTCGCGCCCAGGGGCGGGGGTGTCCTGTTCGGGGCCACCCCTCGCCCATCAGAGCTGGACGCCTACGGGTCTGTCGGGACGCTGTTCCAGATCGTCCACCGAACCTCGTCAAGCACGGCCGCTGTCGACTGGGCGCTGTACCGCAAGGCGCGCTCCGGCCAGGACGAGGACAGGGTGCGCGTCACGCGCCACCCGGCCCTGGTGGCGTGGAACAAGCCGAACGCCTTCTACTCGCGTCAGCTTCTCGTGGAGACGGTCCAGCAGCACATCGACTTGACCGGTGAGGGGTTCCTGCTCATCGGGCGCAATCCTCGGTCGCCGATGCCGCTTGAGCTGTGGCCCGTGAGACCAGACCACATGACCCCCATCCCCTCGGTGTCCGCCTTCCTGGCGGGATGGGAGTACTTAGGGCCCGACGGAGAGAAGATCCCGCTCGGGAACGACGAGGTCATCCAGCTCAAGATGCCGAACCCGCGCGACCCGTACCGCGGCATGGGTCCGGTGCAGACGATCCTGGCCGACCTCGACGCGCTGTCGCAGTCCGCGAAGTGGAACGCCAACTTCTTCCGCAACTCGGCCATCCCCTCGGGGATCATCCAGGTCGACCGGTCGCTGAGCGACACGGAGTTCAAGCGGATCAAAAAGCGGTGGGAGGAGCAGCACCGGGGCGTGGCTCGCGCGCACCGTGTGGCGCTGCTGGAGCACGGCGAGTGGAAGAACATCTCCTACTCGATGAAGGACATGCAGTTCACAGAGCTGCGCGCCGCCTCCCGCGAGATCGTGCGCGAGGCGTTCGGGTTCCCGAAGGCCATGACCGGCTCGGTGGACGATGTGAACCGGGCCAACGCCGAAGCCGGTGAGGTCATGTTCGCCAGGTGGCTGCTCAAGGAGCGGCTCGAACGCTTCAAGGGCGTGTTGAACGAGTCCTTCCTCCCGCTGTTCGGCGGGGCCTACGCCTCCGAGTACGAGTTCGACTACGAGGACCCGACACCTCCCGATCGAGCCGCTGACGTCGCTGAGCTGGAGAGCAAGACGGCCGCGGCGGTGCGGCTCATCAGGGTCGGTTTCGAGCCGGACGCCGTGATGGACATGCTCGATCTTCCCCAACTGCCCATGACCTCGAAGGGAGGCAGCGATGCAGCTCCAGGAGCTACTGGCCCGGGCGGAACGCCTCCGAGCCAAGACCCCGACGCGTAAGCGTGCGGATTGGTACGACTTCAAGACCGAGGGCACGGACACGGCCGAGGTCTACATCTACGACGAGATCGGCTACTTCGGCACTAACTCTCGCGACTTCGTGCGGGACCTGGCCGAGCTCGACGGCCGGGATCTCACCGTCCACCTGAACAGCCCGGGTGGCGAGGTGTTCGAGGGCCTCGCGATCTACAACGCCCTGCGCAAGCGCAAGGGCAACTGCTCCGTCGCTGTCGACTCCCTGGCCGCGTCCATCGCGTCGGTCATCGCCATGGCTGGGACCGACGTGCAGATCGCCCCGGCCGGGATGCTGATGATCCACGACGCCTGGGGCGTCTGTGTAGGCAATGAGCAGGACATGATCGAGACCGGCGAGCTGCTGGGCAAGGCGTCGGACATCATCTCCGGCGTGTACCAGGCCCGGGGCGGAGGTACGCGCGAGGACTGGCGCGCTCGCATGCGCACCGAGACCTGGTATGCAGCGGACGAGGCTGTGAAGGCCGGGCTCGCTGATTCCGTCGCGTCCTACGATGGGGACGCAGACGAGAAGGCGAAGGCGAAGGCTGCTGCCTCGTTCGACCTGTCGGTGTTCAACTACGCGGGTCGCTCGAAGGCCCCGCCCCCGTCCGTCGGGCTCACTCTGGACCCGGCCGAGTTCTCAACGCTCCTGAAGGAGGCATTCAAGTGACCAAGATCGCGATTCCGTCGTCTCCGGCAGAGCTGGAGGAGTTCCTCGGTGACACGGCGAAGCTGAACGCAGCCATGGCCGACGGCCAGCTCGGAGAGGTCGTCCGCGCCTACGCGAAGACCCTCTCCACGAAGGACCCGGAGATCGCCGCGCAGATCAAGGCCGAGGTCGACGCGACCTTCGCCGAGTTCCTCCGCGACAACCAGGCCGAGAACATCGGCCGGGTCAACCTGGCCCCCGGCACGCAGCCCCCGTGGAACGCTGGCAGCTTCAAGCAGGGGGCGGGCTACAACTCCCGCGCGGTCGGCGCTCAGGTCGACGTCCTATTCGACGGTCCGGCCGACTACCTGCGGACCATCTGGCACAAGGCGCGTCACACCTCCGAGCGGGATGCCCGGCTGGCCAAGCTGACCGACGCCCTGAAAAACTATTCCTCCTCGGTCCCGAGTGAGGGCGGGTTCCTGGTCCCCGAGGCGCTCCGATCCCAGCTGCTCCAGGTGTCCATGGAGACCGCGATCGTCCGTCCGCGCGCCATGGTCGTGCCGATGGAGACCTTGCGCGTGTCCTTCCCGGCCATCGACGAGACCTCCCGGTCGTCCTCGGTGTTCGGTGGGATCGTCTGCTACTGGACCGCTGAGGGCTCGGACTTCACCGAGTCGGAGGCGACCTTCGGCGAGGTCACGCTGGAGGCCAGGAACCTGACGGCCTACTGCGAGGTGCCGAACACGCTGATCGCTGACTCGGCGATGAGCTTCGAGGCGTTCATCAACCGGAAGCTCCCGCAGGCACTGTCCTTCTACGAGGACGACGCCTTCGCCAACGGGAACGGCGTCGGCCAGCCCCTCGGGTACCTCAAGGGCTCCGGCCTCCTCTCGGTCACCAAGCAGACCGGCCAGGCCGCCGACACGATCGTCTGGGAAAACATCGTCAAGATGTTCTCGCGGATGCTGCCGGGCTCCCTGGGCCGGGCCGTGTGGGTCGCTTCGATCAACACGTTCCCCGAGCTGGCGACGATGGCACTGTCCGTCGGCACCGGCGGGTCGGCCATCTGGCTGAACAACGGCGTCGAGGGCCCCCCGATGACGATCCTCGGCCGTCCCGTCATCTTCACCGAGAAGGCCCCGAAGCTCGGTGACGCTGGCGACATCTCGTTCGTGGACTTCGACCACTACCTCGTGGGTGACCGCCAGGTGATGACGGCCGAGTCCAGCTCGCACTACAAGTTCCAGGCCAACAAGACCGCCTACAAGATCATCTCTCGGATCGACGGTCGCCCGTGGCTCGGTTCGGCCATCACCCCGAAGAACGGCGGAGACACGCTCTCCGCGTACGTTCAGATCGCCGAGCGCGCGTAACGAACGGTGCCAGTGCCGGGCGGCATTCACACCCCGCCCGGCACCTCACCTCACGGCATTCAACCCCCAAGAGGAAGGCACGATCATGGAAGCACTGGGAAGGCTGTTCGATGTGGCGATGGTCGCCCCACCTGCGGCCACGAACGGCGCCGTCACCGGCGTCCCCGTCTCGCTGGAGAATGCCTCCGGCTGCACGTTCCTCATCATCGGTGGCGTGGCCTCCGCTGGTGACGACGTGCAGTTCGATCTTCAGGAGATCGACGGAGCTGCGGGCACGCCGCAGGACCTCGATATCGTCGACCACTGCTACTACAAGTCGGCCGTGACGATGGACAACACGGAGACGTGGACGAAGTTCACGCAGACCACGGCCGCGTCCGAGGTCGACCTCGGCGACGCCTCGACGACCGACATCCAGCAGAACATCGTGGCTGTCTACGTCGGTGCCGAGGACCTGTCCGACGGCTACACCCACGTCACGCTGAACATCCCGGACCTCGGTGCGGGCGACAAGACGTTGACGTGCATCGCGATCCTCCACGACCTGTACGTCAAGCGCACCCCATCGAACCTCGCGGCGGTGAACTGATGAGCGTGTGGCGCAACGAGGCTGACATCCGGCTCGTGACCCTGGGGTCGCGGGTCGCGGGCAAGCTCCAGACGATCTCTGGAGCGGCCACTCACCAGGTATTCACGGTGACCGGCGGGAACGTCCTCATCACGGCCATGTGGGGCGTCACGGCTACAACCATGGCCGGGGCGAACACCGTCAACGTGCAGACCGACCCCACGACCGGGGACACGGTGGTCATCGCGACCGCTACGGACCTCGGAACCACGGACACGGCCGCGGGGACGCTCCTCGGCTGCCTGTTCGACCAGGACGGCACGACCAACACCCCGGGCCTGGTGAAGGGCAGTGGGTCTCCGCTCACCTTCATGGCCCCGATCGGTGAGGTCGAGTCGGTCGTCACCGAGGCCACGGCGGACGGCGCGATTCAGTGGTACTGCACGTACGTGGCTCTGGACGACGGAGCGTCGGTGGCAGCCGCCGCCTGAGCACCGCCGCCAGCGCCCTTCTGGCCCCCGGATCCTGTCCTACCCTGGGATCCGGGGGCTATCCTTGTGCCATGCCGAAGATCGACAGCAGAGGCCGGGCGACCTTATGGGATGGAACCAGCTCTCCAGCATCTTCGAGCGAGCCCGAGAGCGAGCCGAAGCCGAGCGAGCCCGCGACGACGAGCACGACATCTGCCCGGCGTGCGGCGTCAAGACGGTCACGAACCAAGAAGGCGTGAAGGGCTGCACGTTCTGCGAGTGGTCTGACAACTGAACACTGAGAGACCCGTCCCGCCCACCTGGGCTAGGACAGAATGCGAGTCAAGGGCATGGGGATCATGTACGCCACGCGCGAGGACGTGAAGAACGCCCTCGACGCGAAAGAGACCGCGCGGAACAACGCGCAGATCGACCGAGCGATCGAGGGTGCCTCTCGCGCGGTCGAGCGGATTTGTCACCGCATGTTCTACCCGACCACCGACACTAGGTACTTCGACTGGCCGGACGACCGCAGCTCCCGCTCCTGGCGGCTGTGGCTGGACGAGGACGAGCTTCTCTCGGTCACGTCGATCACCAGCGGCGGGACGACGATCGCCGCGACGGACTACTTCCTGTACCCCGCCAACTCGTCCCCGAAGGACCACGTCGAGATCGACCTGTCCAGCGCGGCCGACTTCGAGACGGGCGACACGCACCAGCGCAACATCGTGATCACTGGAGTGTTCGGGTACACCACCGACACCGAAGCCTCGACGACGCTCGCTGAGGCCCTCGACGCGACTGAGACAGGCGTTGACATCGCGGCGTCCACGACCGTCGGCGTCGGCTCCATCATCAAGGTCGACTCCGAGTGGATGACCGTCACCGGCCGTGCCCTGCTCACGACCGGCACCACCCTCACTGCGGACGTGGCTTCCTCCGTGGCGGTCGTGACGATCCCCGTCTCTAGCGGCACCGGGTATCTCGCCGGGGAGGTCGTGCAGGTCGACTCGGAGAAGCTCCTCGTGGTCGACGTGGCCGGGAACAATCTGACCGTGAAGCGCGCGTGGGACGGGTCGGCGCTCGCCTCTCACCTCTCGGGAGCGACGGTCTACGCCCCCAGGACGCTCACTGTGGTGCGCGGAGCACTCGGATCGACGGCCGCGACGCACCTGACGGAGGCTCCGGTCTCGATCCTGGCCGTCCCGGCCCTGATCCGCACCTACGTCATCGCGAGGTCGGTCGCTCAGATCGCCCGAGAGGTCGGCGGCTACACCTCGGACGCCTCGAAGGCGTCGGCCGGACTCAACGATCTCCGCATGGAGGTCGAGACCCTGTACGGGCGACTCCGGATGGGGGCTATGTGATGCACACTTCCGGGCCGCTGTTCGACGGACGCGCGGATACAGCCTCCGATGCCCTGTGCGCGGACCTTGAACGCGCGGTGGCGCAGCGCGGTGTGAGCCTGGTGCGCACGAACCTCGACCACGTACTGAAGCACCAGACCGGTCACTACCGCGCGGAGATCAGCATCGAGCGGACCTCGCGCACGCGGGTCACCGACGGGGGCATCGTGTACGGCCCGTGGTTGGAGGGGACCTCCTCACGCAACCGCTCCACGCGGTTCAAGGGCTACGCGACGTTCCGTCGGACGGCCGCGGAGCTCGCGAAGATCCCCGATGACCTGCTTGATCGAGTCCTGACGGCGCACGTGGAGGCGATGAACCGGTGAACGTGGACACGGTTCTGGCGGCCCTCGTCTCCCACGCTGCCGCGTCGGGGTGGTTCGAGCGGGTCAACACCGCTGAGCCGACGAACGCCCCTGGGAACGGGCTCACAGCCTCGATCTGGGCGGACCGCGGCGGTCCAGCCGCCGGTGCGTCGGGGCTCTCGTCCACCACAGCGCTCATGGTGTTCACCCTGCGGATCTACTCGCGGATGTTCGCCACACCTCGGGACGACATCGACCCGGAGGCGCTCAAGGCGGTGGACGCGCTCCTGGCGGCGTACTCGGGTGACTTCTCCCTCGGTGGGTCGGTGAAGCAGGTGGACGTCCTTGGGCGCCACGGCACATCGCTCGGGTTCCAGGCCGGGTACCTGAACGTCTCCGGTGACATGTATCGGATCATCGACGTGACGATCCCCCTCGTGGTCAATGACGCATGGACGCAGGTGGAGTGATGGCGAAGCAGAGTGGGCTGGGCGACAACTTCTACGTGACGGGGTACAACCTGTCCGGGGACACAGCGAACCTCGGGCGCCTCGCTGCCCCACTGGCGACCCTCGACGTCACGGGGATCGACAAGTCGGCCATGGAGCGCATCGGCGGGCACCGCGACGGCGCGATGGAGTGGACGACGTACTTCAACAACGCGACGGCGCACGCTCACCCCGTGCTGAAGGCGCTCCCGGCCGCGGACATCATCGCGACGTACGCGCGTGGGACGGCGGTTGGCTCCCCAGCCGCGTGCCTCCTCGGCAAGCAGATCAACTACGACCCGACCAGGGCGGCAGACGGCTCCCTCACCGCGGCCGTGCAGGTGCAGGCGAACAGCTACGGCATCGAGTGGGGCCAGCTCCTGACGACCGGCGCGCAGACCCTCACCGGTGCGGATGACGGGGCGAGCATCGACACCGCCGCCTCGGCTGACTTCGGTGCGCAGGCGTACCTGCACGTCTTCGACATCCAGGGCACGGACGCCACGGTGAAGCTCCAGGGGTCAACGGACGATTCCTCATGGGGGGACATCACCGGAGGAGCCTTCACCGCGCTGGGGGAGACGGACGACCACACGGCCGAGCGCATCGCAACATCCGCAACGGAGACCATCCCGCGCTACGTCCGGGTCTCGGTCGAAACCACAGGGGGCTTCACGTCCCTCACGTTCGCTGTTGTCGTCGTCAAGAACAAGGTGGCGGTGGTGTTCTGATGTTCCGCATCGAGCCGAACATGCCAGAGAGCGCATACACGACATTTCGGATCTTCTCTCCGAGATCGCAGCGCCGCGCGGTGTCCTGCGCAGAGTTCGGGTGCCCGGAGTACCGCTTCGGGTGGCGCACCGGGGTGGATGAGTCCACCCCCACGGGCCAAGCGCAGGCGCACTACATCCGTAACCAGTCCGGCCGGAGGTTCACCGAGCATCGCAACGATGCAGGCATCACGGTGTTCACCTTCGCCTCACGGCAGACGTGCTTCAGGACGCACACGGTGCCGTTCGGAGATCCGATGTACCTGCGGTATCGGGGGGACCACCGCACCGCTCGCCCTCTCGACGTGTACCGACACGGCCGGGCGGCTGACTGGGTGGAGGACTTCGCCGACACCCAGGACAAGATCAAGACTCGTCTCGAAAGGGGATGACCGGCATGGCCAAGGAATCTGGTCTCGGCTGGACCACGCTGGAGGTCGACAACTCCGCAACGGTCGCCAAGGACATCAAGAACGACATCACGAACCTCCAGTTCGCGACCCCCCGTGCCGTCATCGACGTGACGGGCATCGACAAGAGCGCCATCGAGCGGATCCTCGGGCTCGCGGACTTCTCCATCACGATGAACGGGGAGTTCAACGACACCGGGGACGCCTCGCACGACGTTCTGTCTGACTGCTCGTCCACCAGCGTGGTTCGCACGGTGAAGCTCGTCGTGTCTGGACAGACGCTCTCGTGCGAGTGCCTGCTCACCGACTACGCGGTGACCCGGGCGCAGGGCGGGGAGCTGTCCTGGTCCACTCCGGGCGTGCTTGCCGACGGCACCGCTCCGACGTGGACGTGATGACTATGAACTACACACCTACCCGCAAGGTGCACCGCCTGAAGTTCGAGGACCACGAAGGGCTCGTCGTTCGAGCGCGGTCCGTGTCCATCGGGACGATGCTCCGACTCGCGAAGCTCATGAAGGACGTGAACGAGGATCCCAGCGTCCTGGAGGGCATGTTCCACATCTTCGCCGACGCTCTGGAGTCGTGGAACGTCACCGAGGTGGACGGGGGCGAGGTTCCTGCCACGTTCGACGGCGTGTGCTCCCTCGACTCCGACTTCGTGCTCGAAGTCCTTGATGGATGGATGACGGCCATCGCCGGCGTTGCCGCCCCTTTGGCCAGCAGCTCGAACAGTGGAAGGCCGTCGCATCCACTGGAGGCTGGGCTCCCGATGGGCAACGTGTAGAGAGACCCCTCGACCTGGACGAGGCGGAGATGGTGATCGGCCTGTGCGACCGGTTCCACTGTCTCCCCTCGCAGGTCTTGGCCGAGTCGACGGACCTGATGCGCTACCTGGCGATTCTGGAGGAGGTGAAGATCGATGAGCAATGAAGTCGAGATCATCGTCAAGGCGAAGAACAGGACCAAGGAGGGCCTCGTCGAAGCCCGACGAGACACGAAGACCTTCGCCGAGGAGATCGAGCATCGCATCGAGTCCAGCGGGGACACCTCCGGGAAGTCGTTCGGCGCCAAGCTCGCCGGGCGCTTCAAGGAACTGCCGATCATGGCGAACCCGTACGGGGCAGCCATCGGTGCAGCTCTCGGTGCGGCGATGCTTCCGGCCCTCGGCGCAGCCCTCAACGGTGGCGCGTTGCTCGCCGTCGGGGGCGGGGCGATCGCCCTGGGGATCAAGTCTGCTGCCAACGACCCGGGCGTGCAGTCCGCGTGGAAGTCGTTCGCGGACAAGGGCAAGTCGCTGTTCGCCGACTTCGGGAAGCCGTTCGTCGGGCCGGTCAGAGACTCGATCGGCATCTTCGGGAAGACTCTCGACGCCCTACGGCCGGGGCTCCTGCGCATCGGGGCCGCTGCCTCGAAGGTTGTCGAGCCGCTGGCGAAGGGCTTCGGTGAGCTGGCGAAGAACGCTATGCCAGGCATCGAGAAGGCCGTCAAGGCGTCGGTCCCGTTGTTCACCGCGCTCGCCAAGAACATGCCAGACCTCGGCCGTGCCGTCTCGTCGTTCTTCGAGTCCATGGCGAAGGGCGCACCCGGCGCGCTGAAGTTCTTCGATGGGCTGCTGAAGGGCATTACGAAGGTCCTCACCGGACTCGGCAAGGCCGTCGGTGGGCTGTCCGAGGCGTTTGACACCATGTCCAGCGACAGCCGCGTGATCAAGGTCTTCAAGGGCATCGGTGACGTCCTCTCCTGGGTAGGCCGGATGATTCGCAACGTGGCCAGTGGCGCACTCGAAGCCCTCCGGCCAGCGTTCGCGGAGCTGTCTAAGACGTTCTCCGACAACCGCGCGGAGCTGACGACGCTGCGCAAGGGGCTCGGGCGCATGGCCGAGTTCATCGCCGATCGAGTCGCGCCCGTAGTTGGTCGCATCTTGGTCAACAACCTTCGACTGACCATCCGAGCCATCGGAGCGGTCATCAGCGCCCTCGGGTGGATGGTTCGCACGTTCCAGAGCGCACGTAGAGCAGCATCTCGGGCCGGCTCGGGGATCTCGTCCACCTTCCGCAGCCTCCAGGCCACCATGCGACGGGTGCGAGCAGCGATCCGCTCGGCCCTGTCAGGCATCTTCGACCCGCTGATCCGCAGCGCGAGTAGGGCGTACAGCTCGGTCGTGGGCAAGCTCCAGGGGATCGCGTCGTTCGCGTCGAGCGTCGTCGACCACATCCCCGGCTTCGCCGCGGGCGGCCCGGTCGGGAGCGGCGGGCTCGTGGAGGTGGGGGAGCACGGCCGGGAGCTGGTCCGGCTGCCCAGCGGCTCCAGTGTGATCCCGAATGCGAACGCCCAGGGGTCGTCAGGCCAGGGCGGTGGGAACGGGCCCGCCTCTGTGCGGCTTGAGGTCGCTTCCTCAGGCGGTCGGATGGCCGACCTGCTGGTGGAGGTGCTCCGCGAGGCGATCCGCGGCCGTGGAGGCAGCGTGCAGGCGGTGCTTGGGTCATGACCTTCCCCGAGACCGCGTTGAGCGTCACCGTCGAGCTGTACTACTCAGCCGCGTGGAACGACATCTCCGAGTACGTCTACTCACGGGATCGCGTCATCATCCGGCGCGGTCGTACCTCCCCTCGCGGCTCGATCGACCCGGGGACCTGCACGCTGACACTCGACAACCGCGACGGGCGGTTCTCACCGCGCAACCCGACGTCTCCGCTGTACGGACTGATCGGCCGAAACACGCCCATGCGGGTGAGCCTCGACGGCTCGGTGCGGTTCTACGGCGAGGTCTCTGAGTGGCCCGTCAAGTGGGACGCTGCCGGGGCAGACGTCTACATCCCGATCACCGCCTCGGGGATCCTACGGCGGCTCGGGCAGGGTGCGTCCCCGTTGCAGTCCACAATGCGGCGGGGAATCGACTCGGCCACCGATCCGGTCGCGTACTGGCCGTGCGAGGAGGGGGAGGCCGCCTCGTCCATCGCCTCTGGCCTCGATGGTGTGCGGCCGATGCGTGTCTCGGGCAGCCCGGAGTTCGCGTCCTACACAGGGTTCTACGGCTCCGACGCCCTCCCTGTGCTCGGCGCGGCCTCCCTGCGTGGGGTCGTTCCCGGCTACACCGCAGGGGCGGGCGGAGTGCGGCTGCTCATGGCGTTCCCAGCGGCCGGCACCCTGGCGAACGGGACGGTACTGATCGCCGCGAACGCGACGGGCACCGGGCGCCGGTGGGAGCTGCAATACGAGACGGGCGGAGCGCTGAGCCTGCACGCCTTCGACGAAGACGACGCAGAGACCTACGACTCGGGGGCGATCGGTTTCGCTGTGGACGGCCTGGCGCTCCAGGTGGGCTTCGGGATGGAGCAGAACGGCGCGGACGTCGACTGGCGCATCGACACGTACGGCCAACTAGAAGAGTGGGCCAGCGCGTTGACCGACACGGCCGCGGGGGTCACGATCGGGCGCATCACCTCGGTCACCCTCGGCCCGGGGAAGAACCTCACCGGCGTGGCCGTGGGCCACGTGCTGGTCTCGTCCTCCGTCACCAGCGTGTTCGACCTGTCCGGCCCCTACAACGCCTACTCCGGTGAGGGTGCCGACGACCGGTTCGAGCGCCTGTGCACTGAGAACGGGATCACCGAGGTGAAGACCGGGGACCAGCCCGTCAGCATGGGATTCCAGGGCCGCAAGACCCTCGTAGAGCTGCTCCAGGAGGTCGAGGACGTAGACGGCGTCATCCGAGAGGCGCGTGTTCAGGCAGGTCTGTACTACAGAACGACCACTGACATCACGAACCAGGATTCGATCATCACGCTCGACTACGAGACCGACATGATGGCCCCCTTCGAGCCCACGGATGACGACCAGACGCTCCGGAACCGCGTCACGGCCACCCGGTACCTCGGCTCGTCGGCGACCGCAGAGGACTCCACCAGCGCCCTCGGGACGGGCACACCGCCGGCCGGGGTCGGGCTGTACGACGAGGCCGTGACGCTGTCGCTGGCGCGCGACGACCAAGCCGCTGACCACGCGGCGTGGCGCGTGCATCTCGGCACGTGGGACGAGGCCCGGTACAGCACCGCGCATGTGTCACTGGCGCGGAACTACGCGGACCGCGTGGCGATCAAGTCCATCGACATCTCGTGGCCGATCGCTGTGGAGAACCTGCCCGCGTGGCTACCTCCAGGCCCGGTGCGGCTCATGGTGATCGGATACGAGGAGACGGCCGCGCAGTTCGAGTGGGACATCACGTACTACTGCGTACCGGCCGATCAGTGGGACGTCCTTGAGCTGGAGGACGCTACGTGGGGGTTCATCGACACTGCCGGGACGACGCTCGCTGAGGACCTGACGACGACGGAGATGGACGTGGACGTCACGGCGTCGCTCGACTCGTGGTCGACGACGACCCCGTACGACATCGAGGTGGGCGGGGAGGTCATGACCGTGACCGGCGTGGCGGGCGCCACCCTGACCGTGACCCGCTCCGTGAACGGCATCGTGAAGACCCACGCGACCGGGGCGGCCGTCTCGCTCGCCCGACCCGGCGTGCTCTCGCTGTAGGAGGATGAGGACCCATGACGCTCCCCGTGTTCGCCGCCGGTGAGAAGCCCACGGCCGCGAAGCTGAACAGCATCTACACCCCCGTGTTCATCAGGAAGTCTGCCCCAGAGTCGGTCACGTCCTCGACCACACTCCAGGACGACAACGACTTCTCGGTGACGCTCTCCGAGGGCACCTACCTCGTGTGGATGTGGGCTCACACTTCCGGGGCGGCCGCTGGCGACTTCAAGGTGGCGTGGGCGAAGACCGGCACCATGACCATCACCCGATCGACCAACGGGCCAACCTCTGGAACGACAGACCGCTCGGACACCAATGTCAGCCTGTACGGGACCGCCTACACCACCGCCATCACCTACGGCCTTGACGGGTCCGGTACGTCCGTGGTCCGGGAGGAGCTGATGGTCATCGTCACGGCCACGGGGGACCTCACGATGCAGTGGGCTCAGGGGTCGTCGAGCGGAACGGCTACAACGATGAGTTCCGCATCCCGCATGTTGGTCCTCCCCGTCGCGTAGGCACAGAGAAGCCCCGGACCACGTACCACGGTCCGAGGCCCTCTCTCTCTCTCTTGCTCAGCGCTCGACGCTCTTGATCGCGATCAGGTCGATAGGGTTCGGCTGGGTCACCTGGGCGAAGTCCGCGACCTCCCAGGAGCTGGGCACGCCATCGGGCCGGTCGTCTGCGTCGTCCACCCAGTCGGCTCGCGACAGCATCGCACGGGACGACACCTTGCTGACCACGTAGCCCATGCCTCCGACGCCCGGGGGAATGTCCGACACGCCGTACGCCGCCTCGACACCATCGAGCGCGAGGGTGGCCGAGCCCTTCGAGCCCCGGAACACCGCGACGTTGCCCTGACGAACGTTCTCGCGGATCGCGGCGTCGTTCCACCACGTCTCCTTGAGGGTCGCACCCTGGCTGGCCACGAGGAGCGCGACGCGCCACTTGCGGCCCTCGGCGGCGATCCGCTTGAAGTCCGCCTGAGCAGTCGAGCCCTTCGGCAGGCCCTGAAGCCGGGGGAACTCGTCGATGACCACCCAGTACACCGGCCACTCATCCCCCGGAGGGAGCGGGTCACGGCCGCGGCGCGTCTTTTTCGCCCTCAGGTCGTACCACTCGATGTCCGCAGCTGCTTCGGCCCGGGCGTCCATCACCGCGACACCGCGCCGAAGAGCCAGCTCGGCATCCTCGACCTTCGTGCCGTACCGGTACGCCTTGTCCCGCCAGGCGTACATGGACCCACCTCCGATCGGGACCATGTCGAGGACGACCTGCCCCGTCGAGAGAGCCCGACCCAGCAGCCCGTGCATCGCGGTTGACTTCCCGCCTCCCGTGCCCCCGCAGAACCAGCCGTGCCACGTCTGGCCGTTGGACTCCCAGAGCTGGTACTTCGAGCGCATCCCATCCGCGTACGTGCCCAGCTCGATCGTTCCGCGCTCCAGGTCGACGCCGCCCGGGGCCCATGGGATCGAGCCCTCGGAGAGGACCGACCGGTGGATGACTCGGATCAACGGTCGGGCATGGTCGGCGGTCGGTACGATCTCGATGTCCGACGGTCCGACGTGCATCGTGGTGGCGATCCGCTCGGACTGCTGGCGAACGTCACCGGCTCCCTTCGATGCTGGCGGGCACGCCACGACGGCTTCCCACCCGACAGGCGTTGCGCCATCGCGCTGGTCCATCACGTCGGCGATGGGCTCGATGAGCCGGAAGTCAGCGAGTGCGCCGCCCTTGTCGGTCTCCGGGTCGTACCACGCGAGGTGCTTGTTCCACTCCCTGACCGGTGCTCGGTCGCCGTACAGGGAGTCGTCTGAGCTGACGACCTCGTCCTCGTGGGTGCGCTTGCTCAGGCTGAGGGTGATTCCAGCGAACAGCGCGGTCAGGGCCCACAGGACGACCGGCGGGGTGAGATCGAGCGCAGCCGCCCCGCCGCCGATGAGGATGAGCGGGAAGAGGTGCTTCGGACGCAGGAAGAGGAAGACCAGGTCGAGGATCCTCTTGACACCCTCCTGGTTCGCGTACTGCGTCACGAGAACGATGCTGACGAGTATCGCCCCGCCCACCGCCGCACCGTGGGACATGGCGGGCACGTGGGGGATCGGAAGCTCTATCCCCATGCGGGGCACGGCCGTGCGGAGCACCGCGAGGTTCAGCGTGATAAGCCCGAGCGTGGCGGTGACGGTGTACGGAGCGTCCTCGGTGTTCATGATCTGCGTAGCGGAGAAGATCGACACGAAGAACACCATCAGGGCGAGCATCACGAGCCGACCGCCAGAGAGCAGGTGCGACGCAGCGATGATCGAGCCGAGCCCGGCAGTTATGGCCGCCACGCCGATGGGCTTTGGAGTGTGTATGTAGTACACTGTAGGTGCAGCAGGCAGCGGGTGGGATGTGTTCTTTCCGGTCTTGCGGAACATGAGAGCCTCCATCTGCGAGGCCCAGGACAGGTCGAGTGCCCTGGGCCTCCGTCACATCTGATTGCTGATCACTGGTCGCCGAGGTACGCCTGGGCGGCCGGTGCGTTCATCCCGGAGAGCTGCTCGACGACGCCGTCGTACTCCGTGTGGGCCTGGCTCGCGGCCGACTGCGAGGACTCCCCGGCAGCGGACAGGGCGTCGACCACCGCGTTCCACGCATCCGCGAGTTCCGCCGCTGCGCCGTTGTCGTGGTCGGACTCCGCAGCGGCTGCGGCTGCTGCTGCCCGGGCTGACGCCTGGGCCATCATGCCCTCGGGGGCCTCCGAGCATTCGTCGAGCGCCTGGAGGTAGGACGTGATGCCGTTGACCTCTGCCATGATCGATGTGCTCCCTTGTGTCTGGTCTGGTTCTTCATAGGTCTGGGTCTGGTTCGTGTAGGACGGGCTACCGGCCGGTGGTGCGGTTGGGGGTGCTGTCGCTACCGGCTTAGCGGGCTCCCACCGAGGCCCCTTCGACGACTTCTTGCCGCCGCCGCCGCCGCCTCCTCCGCCGCCTCCCTTCTCGGGTTCCCACGTGAGCAAGATCAGGAAGAACGAGGCGAACCACCGGTGCAGGCTCCCCTTCTTCCCGTGCTTCTCCGTCGTCGCCAGGAACGCGATCGTGACCTTCTTGATCCCCCGCTGCACTGCGGTGCGCACGGCACCTCGGGTGATGATGTCCGCTGTCACCCCGGACGCCAGGGCGAAGACCAGGAGCACCATGTCCTACCTCCGTCCCGGCCATCAGGCTGCGCTCAGTCGGTTCTTGATCCGATTCGCCTGCGAGGTGGAGCACCCGAGGTGCGCACCCAGGTCCGCGCCCGATGCGTCTGGGTGCGCAAGCAGGTACTCGCGTGCGCGTGCGTCGCGCGTGCGTGCGTCGCCATGCGCATCCGGTGCGTCGACCGCGCGCAGTGCGTGCGCAGCTGATGCGTCGGTGGATGCGTCGGTGCTCTGCGCAGATGCGTCGACCGCTGGTGCGTCGATGCGCTGCGTCGGTGCGCTGACGCGCGTCGTGCGCTGCGTGCGCACATGCGCAGTGGTCGCCAGGGCGAGTGCGCAGGCAAGTGCAGGGGATGCGCCGTCGGTGCGCAGGTGCGCAGCGCGCACCACGTCCTGCGCAGAGACCGCGCCGGTGCGCAGCTGTCGATGCGCAACGCGCAGCGCGCGTCGCCGGGAGATGCGTCGGCCGGATGCGTGGTCGATGAGCATGCGCGCCGCGTCGTGCTCACCCACCTGCGCACGCGCAGCCGGGTCAGAGACCTTGCGCGCCTGCACGAGGTACGTGCGCGCCGACTCCAGCGGGCTGGTCAGCCACAGGCGCAGGGGGATCGCGCTCTCGTCGGCGTGGTGCTCGACCTTCCACGTCTTGGCGAACGCCCGGGCGCACAGCTCGAAGATCGCGGCCAGGGCCAGCGGGGGGAGCGCGTGGATAAGCCGTCCCCACCCGTGGGTGCCGATCACGTTCAGCGCGACCGAGAGACCGATCGCCACGTGGGCGGTGACCTGCCACCAGCGGCCCCCAGCGCCTCTCTCGCGTATCGTGCGGACGTACTGGGCCGAGGCCCCCAGTGCCAGGAGATCGGCGACCAGGGGCACCGCGTAGGCAGCCCGGGGGCCGAAGTACGGGGCGGAGGCCAGCCGGACCGAGTCGTACGACAGGGCCATGGAGGCGACGCCGACCACAGACAGCGCAGCCACCGACACGGCGTTCATGATCGAAGAAGTGGTATGCCTCATAATCGCAGCGTAGCATGATTCAAAGAGCCATGCTACCCTCACTCCATGGCGAACAAGCTCGACGACAAGGAATGGCTCACCGCGAGAGGCCGGGCGGGTGCACGGGGTGCGCATTCCCTGCCGACGCTCATCGGACGCATCGAACGACGCATGGACGAACTGACACCATGCGACCTGGAGCGCCTCGCGCACATCGTCATCGACGCGCACTGCGCATGCGAGGACTCCCCAGAAGCCACGGCCGCAGTCGAAGCGGTGGCCCGCGCATCCGGCTCGGTGTCCCCGCCCGCCTGACTTCCGTCCCCAACGAAGAACCCCCGGCCACGGCCGGGGGTTCTGTCGTCTGTCGATCAGTCGGCGTCCTCGTCGGTGCGGAAGCGGATCCCGGTGACGACCCGGGGACGGGCAGGGAGCGCCGGGACGTCGACTCCGAACGTCGTGGGAGTCCACCCGTGTGGGCGGGAGACCCCGGCGACGTTCTTCGTCTGCCCGTTGGCCACGCGATCCTTCACGTCGGAGTGCGTTGAGAACTTCGTGAAGAACGTCTCCATCGCCCAACGCCGGTGTCCGCTACCGGTAGACCACTCGGTGAAGTCGGCGTAGAGGTCAGACTTCGCCACCATCGCCCCAGGCTCGAAGACCAGCCTGTCCGTGATGTACGCCAGAACCAGATCAGCGCGCATCCGCACAGCCTGCTTGGCCTCCTCCATCTCCCGAGGCTTCGTGTGGTCACGTCCCAGAGGCTCCGGCAGGGCCAGGTACCGCATCGCGCTCTCGACCATCCACGTCACGATCGCGTCGAGCTGCCCATCCAGCCCACGGCGGATCCTCGTCGGCAGCCCTGCATCGGCCTTCATCTCCCCGGGCTTCGGGTTCGCCGTGAACCGCGTGGTGAAGGGGACGATCGTGAACCGGTCGAAGGTGCCCTTGTCCACGGAGTCGACCATCAGCTCGTTGTTCGTCGTGATGATGAGCGTGTGCGTTGCGGCGAAGTTCATCGTCTCCCGGTAGAGATGCCGTGCGGCGATCGAGTTCGTGCCGAGGATGGCCTTCACCGAGCTGGTGCTGAGCGTCTTCTCCGGAAGCTCCTCGACGACGACGAGACGCGCGCCTCGGAGAGACGCCTTCTCCGGGGTCGCCCCGGAGTCCGATGCCTTCAGCACAAGGGACTGCTGGGCCTCGATCGCGTAGTCGCCCATGGCCTCGACGACACCATCGGTCGTGTAGAGGCTCTTGCCGTTCGATCCCGGCCCCTTCAGGAACAGGCAGTCGTGCGACTCGGGGGCGTACCCAGTAGCAGCCTGACCGAGACGCAGCGCGAGGTACTCCTTGACCTCGCCCGAGAGGGACTGACGAGCCTTCTCCCAGTCGGGGTGCGTGAACCCCTGGCGGTAGCCCCCCTTCGTGATCTTGGTCATGAGGAACTTGGGGTGGTGCTTCATCAGCTCCCCGGTGCGGAGATTGACGACACCGGTCGTGGTGTTCAGCAGCTCCGGGTCGCCGTCGAGGGCCTGCACGTCGACCCGAAGGCAGCCCTGGGTCCTGGCCAGTCGTGCCACGCTCTCGATCTTCGAGCGGCTGAGCATCTTCCGCCACATCTCGTGCAGCGGGACGTTGTTGTCCGTCTGGTCACCGCCGAGAGGTGCGTTCAGCTCCTTCTCCAGCGCCCGGCGGTACATCTCCTGCATCCACTCCATCACCGCGCCGATCACTAGGTCATCGCTTTCGCACTCCGCCCACCGCTTCCCGTCCCACTTCAGCCATCCGAGGCTCACGGAGAACAGGAACCGACCGCGCAGGTAGGACTCAGCGACCCACGTCGCCATCTTCGCGTCCGTGAACCACCCCTGACACACGCGGTTCGTGTGCGGGTCGACGGGCAGCTCACCGGAGACGCCGGGTACCCCCGTGGCGACGGAGGAGCTGGCGCTGTCGGAGTTCTTGGGGATCTGATGCCTCCACGGCCGGGGGGCAGCGACGCCAGCCTCCAGCTGCCGAATGAGCGTCCCCACCGTCTTCTCCGGGTCGTCCCAGCCGTCCACAGCCGCCAGGAGGGCGGAAGCGGCGTCGTCGGAGGACACCTGGTCAGCGCCCACGTACTGACCGACCATGAAGGCCGTGCGGGACAGGGTGTCGTTGCGGGTTCCGTGCGGAGCGGAGGCCAGCTCCTTGCACAGGCTGTCTATCCGGGCCAGAACCTCCTCCTCGCTGGCGATGGGGAACGAGGCGGGGTCAGAAGTCCCCTTGGCAGGGGCCTGGGAGGTCACAGGCGGAGCGTAAGCGTCCCGGACGAACTGAGGGACCCCCAGGAGCGGCGCGTCGCTCAGGACCGTGTACGTGGCCCCAGGGAGGCTCGGGTACGCCGCGTCGGACACCTGGGACGGGGGTGCCACCACGTAGCCGTTGCCCCGCGTGTCGATGTCCTTGCCCAGCTTGCCCGCGCTGTTCTTCAGGAAGTCGCCGTCCTGGGCGAAGTACAGCTGCACCCCGCCGGACCAGGTGCGCACCGCGTAGGTCGGGGGCACCTCGAGCGGACCGTGGAGCGTGTCGACCTGGAACCACCCCTCACGGTCTACGGCCGCGGTGAGGATCGCCCACGAGGTGTCGCCGAACTTCTCGGGGATGACGGTCCCGTCGGGCTTGACCCCCTCGGGCTTCACGTCGATGTCGACCACGAACAGGCCGGAGGGCTCGCACGCGATGCCGAGGTTGGCCTCGTGAAGGAACATCGCCCGGACGACGTCGGGGTTGGTCGTCGCGTCGTCCTGCCCACGGCCGCCCAGCGGGCGCTTGGCCCCCGGCTTGACGGGAAAGACGTGGATGCCAGCCTCTGCGTAAGACAGAGCGGCGTCAAGCATGTTGCTTACTTCGTGGACGCGTGGCATAATAGCCATGGGAGAGAGCCCTTCATCTGAGGCCCCCGGGTTAGCCCCCCGGGGGCTTTCGCTTGTTTACGGGTACTGCGCGATCTGCGCACCGGCATTCCTGAGAGCCGTGATTCGTCTCCGGTGCACTTCAAGATTGTGGTCGAGACTCCATAGGAGAATCATTGCCCGCTGCGTGCGGGTTCTCCGACATGGGCCGGAATCGACGCCGCAGGTAGGGCACGGCGTAGCCATCATGAGCGATTCAAGGGCTGTGTAATACGCAGCTTCCTTGACCTTCCAGTCGGAGCCCTTGCCATCATCCTGCTGGCAGAGGTGGTTCAGCTCCTCGATCGGCTCCATACGAGAACCATACTACCCGCTAGGTAAAAGTGTCAAGAGAACGTGAGAACCCTGTGCACGCCTTGGGTGTACGCACCCGGTCATACACAGCGTGGGGGCAGCCCACGGCCGGGCAGTCAGGCTGGCGCAGCCGCCCCTGAAGACCAAGATCGCTCCAGCTGCGCCTCACAAGCCTCTGGCCTGCGGAAACGGCCAAGGTGCACACCCTGCACAACCCTCTGAGTAAACTTTCTATAGAGCTCCTCGCGTAGATAGTTTACTCAGAGGGTTGTGCAGGGTGTGCCCCCTCCCTGACCTGCACTGATTACCGTGAGCCACTCGTGGGCCCGAGTTGGTAACTCTGGGTTAGGGGGGCTCGGCGCTTCGCGCCTCGCCCCCCGGCCGTTCCGTGCTCTTCGAGCTGTGGAAAAGCCTTCCCGTAGCCAAAGAAGTATGCCACAATGGACTCATGCAGAACCCAGAGCATCAGCGGAGTAAATGCCCCACCTGTGGTGCACAGAGAAATATGCCCTGCGTGACTCGCCTGGGTTACGAGGCTAAGAAGGTGCATTATGGGAGGCCATTCTGGTCCTCTCGTGTTGGCGGCGCTCTTGAGATTACCCAGGCTCCGCAGAGGGTATCCCATAAGCGCCCGTTGGTGGACCTCAGGGATTACGTCATACGGGCAAGCACGCCCGGGAATGTGAGGCACGCAGTGACTGCTTCCGATGAACGAACCGCGCTGAAGGTAACCCCGTGAGTGTCTGGCGCTCGACCAGCGCCGATCAGGGCCTCTCGCAGGCCCTGGCCTCGTGGTTCTCCGCCGAGATGGCGCCGGTGCGCTACAGGTACCGGCGCGGGGAGTACGGCCGGGCGATCGCCGACCTCTGGCGCGAGTGGGAGCGCACCGGCCGGATCAAGAACGACCCCGAGGGCTGCCAGCTCGAC
>Ga0172381_10002005_pt1 | contig 23148 bp, 25 predicted proteins | sample Leawel6488metaG_FD_119754 | JGI IMG/M metagenome (GOLD analysis project Ga0172381, IMG submission 119754) | Leachate microbial communities from a municipal landfill in Southern Ontario, Canada - Leachate well 64-88 metaG | ecosystem: Engineered > Solid waste > Landfill > Unclassified | place...
ACTGGGCCTGCAACCCTTATTATAAAGGTTTCGGCAAACAGGTTAACAGCGCCTCGCTCCAATTTCTGGCCTATATGCAAGAACCGGAAAACTATAAATATAAAGTCGGCCAAACTTATATCGCTAAAGATAAATACGCCGGCCTGAAATCCGTTGCCGACGCGATTGAAGAAGGCGATTATAACAGCATCATCGCTTCACCCGATTATGTCAGCGTCACTCCGGAAAATCAAGCGACCGCCGCCCTCTATACTTACACGCCGCATGTCTTCAATGGCAATTATAATACCTATAAGCTCTGGAACGCATATTTTCCAAAAATATCGCGTCTCTATCCGGACGGTTCCATTATTAAAGCCGAGGGCGACCCGAAAGTCTGGCTGATCGCCGGCGGTCAGAAAAGGCCTTTCGCGAACTGGTCCTCTTTCGCTTCCCGCTTCCGCCCCGAACAAATCGTGGCCGTCACCGCCGCTGATCTGGAAAACTATCCCATGGGAAGTGAGATAAAATTCGCGAATTATTCCATTGTCCAGACGCCGGATAAAAAAATATATCTGCTCGTCGATAACGAAAAAAGGCTGATTGCCAGTACGGCCGTCTTTAAGAAGATCGGTTTCAATCCCGAAGAAATTGAAAATGCGACCGTCGAAGATTTGGCCGGTTATATTTCCGGCAAGACCGTCACCGCCACTTCAACTTATATAACCGGCGGTCTGCTCCAAGATTCCAAAACCGGAGAGATATTTTATGTGGAAAACGGTACGCGCGCTTTAGTCGACAAGATTCTGCTTAATATTAAATTCGTCGGCAAAAAAATAACCTCGAAAACCACTAAGGAATTAAAAGCTTACGCCACGACGACGCCGATACTGCTTGACGAGGGCACTTTAGTCCAGACCAATAATTACCCGACGGTTTATCTGATTTCGGGCGGCAAGAAACGTCCCTTTGACAATGAGGCGGCGTTTGCGCTTCTGGGCTATAACCCGCAAAATATCATCATCGTTTCCTCGCAATTTTTATATAATTACGATATGGGCGAAGTTATAAGATAAACCGGACGTATCAATTCTAAATTTATGGCTCTGACAACTGTCGCTTTACTGCCTCATTCTCCCCTGTTAATCCCGGAAATCGGCCGGGCTAATTATAGTTTTTTAGCGAAAACCGTGGCGGCCTACGAAGAGATAAAAAACGCTCTGAAAGCCAATCCGGTCGATACTATCATAATCATATCTCCGCATAGCGCTCCGCAGGCTGATTCATTTGTCCTTAATGTCGCCCCGGAGATGGCAATCAATTTGCAGGATTTCGGCTTTATTCCGCCGAAAACCGTTTTTAGCGGCGACGCCTTTCTGGCCGACCAAATCAAGAACGCGCTCCGTCCGGAATTCTCGCTGGAGCTGGCATCGGAAAACGTTTTGGATAACGGCAGCGCTATTCCGCTTTATCTCCTGAAAAGCGTGTGCGAGCAAGCGAAAATAATCATTATTTCTCCGGCGAACAGCCTGAGTCTGGACGAACAATGGCGTTTCGGCGAAAAGTTAAGAACGGTCTTAACGGCCAATGAAAAAAATATTGCCTTGATCGCGTCCGGCGATATGTCGCATCGCCTGAAAAAAAAATCGCCGGGCGGCTATTCGCCCAAAGGCGCGAAATTTGATAATAAACTGATAGAATATCTTAGCGATCCGGAGACGGTTTCAGTTAATATCTTAAAGATGGACGCCAAACTTATCAAAGACGCCGGCGAATGCGGCCTGCGGCCGCTGCTCATACTTCTCGGAGTAATCAACGGCTCAAAGTGGCAACCGGAAGTCCTCTCTTATCAGACCGACTTCGGCATCGGCTATTTAGCCATGAATTTTAAATTATGGATGCCCTCTCAGACATCTTAAAAAACCGCCAAACGATCAAACCGCCGGCTTATCCGTGGCAGGATCTGGCTCTGCGCGTCATTAAAGAGCTCGGCATCCCGGGCTTTAAGCGCGGAGCGGTCTTTAAAGTCTGCAAGGAAAAATCAATCCAACAAATAGAAATCGCTCTTAACGACACAAAAGAATTATGCAAGAGCGGAGCGAAATGGAAATACTTCTTTAAGATTATCGATCAAAAATAAAAGCCTTGATATGTTCAAGACTGATAACTATATGCCCAAACAATTGCCAATATTAATAAATCCAAATCCGATTCTGCGTAAAATTTCCGATAAGATTGACCCCGAAGAAATCAGCCACCCGGACTTTCAGGAACTTCTGGCGGACATTAAAGAAACGATGCTAAAAAAAGACGGCGCCGGCCTGGCCGCGCCGCAAATCGGAAAAAATATCCGCCTCGTGGTTATTCATCACGATAATAAGATCTATTTCCTGATTAATCCCAAGATAACCAAAAAATCATGGGCGCGGGAAATAGAAGAAGAGGGTTGTTTGTCCGTGCTTAATAAAGAGGGGGGGATAATTTACGGACGTGTAGAACGCCACAAGAAAGTCAATTGCGTTTATCTGGATGAAAAAGGAAAGCCTAAAAAAATAAGCGCCGACAAGATTATGTCGCGCGTTATCCAGCATGAAATAGATCATCTTGACGGCATTCTTTTTATCGATAAGCTCGCCGGCGCCATTGCCAAAATTTCCAAACCAGCCAAATAATACCGCCGGCCAGCAGAACCCAAGAAATTTCCTGATAATATTCTTCCAGTAAAGCTTGATTGGCGCCGATAAAATAACCCAGAGCCGCCAAGACGCTCACCCAGACAGACGCGCCCAGAGCCGTATAGAGGAGAAATTGCCCGAAAGGCATGCGGCAGAAACCGGCCGGAATGGAAATCAAATGACGGACAACGGGAATAAGACGTCCGAAAAAAGTGGCGGATTTAGAATTTAAAAGAAAAGATTTTTCGGCGCGAGCGATTTTTTCTGGAGTGATGAATATCAGCCGGGCAACGCGCGTCGCGGCTAATTTGTAAATAACCAGTCGTCCTAATGACCGGGACAAAAGATAATTAATCGTCGCTCCGATCAGGCTGCCTACGACGCCGGCGGCGATAATCAAAACCAGATTCATCTTTCCCTGGCTGGCCAGATAAGCGGCCGGCGGAATCACGATTTCCGAAGGCAAAGGCAAGAAAGAACTTTCAATCGTCATCAAAATGCCGACTCCGAAATAACCGAGCCCTTGCGTAATATCCAAGACCCAATCGATTAAGCTTGATAACATATAGACTTAATATATCATTAATTTTCGCCTTATGTCCATTATTCCGGAAGATAAAAAAATACGCGTTATCTTTATGGGCACGCCCGAATTCGCCGTCCCGGCATTAAGTCATTTGCTGGCCGCGCCGGAGTTTGCGGTCGTCGCTGTCTTTACTCAGCCGGATAAGCCGGTCGGCCGTAAACAAATTTTGACTCCGCCGCCGATTAAAGAATTAACCCTAAAACATAAAATCGCGATTTTTCAGCCGGAAAAAATTCGGCCGGAAACAGAGACTATTAAAAATTTAAAACCCAATCTAATAGTCGTCACCGCTTACGGAAAAATCATCCCGCCGGAGATCCTGAATATCCCGACTTATGGCTGTATTAATGTCCACGCTTCTCTGTTGCCGAAATATCGCGGCGCCGCCTGCCTAAATGCGCCGATTCTAAACGGTGATAAAGAAACCGGCGTGACGATAATGAAAATGGAAGCCGGCCTTGACACCGGCCCAATATTACGACAAACTAAGATGAAATTAAGCGGCGCGGAAACCTTAGAAGAGGTTCATGATAAACTTTCCACTCTGGGGGCGGAATTACTGGTTCCGACTCTGCTTGATTTTATCGGCGGCAAAATTAAGCCGCAGGCACAAGATGACGCTCAGGCCAGTTATGTTAAGACGCTTAAAAAAGAGGACGGGCGTCTTGATTTTCAAAAAAGCGCGGCGGAAATCGAGCGGATAATCAGGGCTTATAATCCTTGGCCCGGGACATATCGGGAAATTAACGGCGAGATTTTGAAAATAACTGCGGTCGAGCATAAAGTGACGGCGCTTAATAAAACTCCATCGGGGCAATTATTTTTAGACGACGGACGCCTGCTAATCCAGTGTGGACAAAACGCGCTCGTTATATTAAAATTACAGCTGGCCGGAAAAAAAATAATGAGCGCCGGTGAGTTTATCAACGGCTATAAGAGCTTGATAAGATAAGCTTAGATGGTCCCTTCGTCTAACGGTTAGGACGCCAGGTTCTCATCCTGGTAACAGGAGTTCGATTCTCCTAGGGACTACCAATATGAAAAACAAACTTCGTTTAATTTGGGATTTTAAAGGATTGCCTTTTTATCTGCGGGATTTTTTAAAAATTAAAAAACAGAAAGGCGGGGATAAGTCTTTCCCTTTTGGCGAATGCTATCCTATCCTTAATGAACGTTCGGCCGGCGCCGGAACGATGTCCGGCCAGTATTTTCACCAGGATTTCTTGGTAGCCAAGAAAATATTTATCAATAACCCTAAAAAGCATCTGGATATCGGCTCCCGGATAGACGGTTTTGTCGCTCACGTCGCCGTTTTCAGGGAGATAGAAATAGTGGACATCAGGCCTTTAAAAAGCACGATCAAAAACATCGTTTTCACCAGGCTGGATCTGATGGAGTTGCCGCCGGAATTCGTTGATTCTTATGATTCAGTCTCTTCCCTGCACGCCATCGAACATTTCGGCCTGGGCCGATATGGCGACCCGATTGATTATCTCGGGCATGTGAAAGCTTTAGAGAACATTTATAAAATTCTCAAAACCGGCGGGAAATTTTATTTTTCCGTTCCCATCGGCGAACAAAGGATAGAATTCAACGCTCACCGGGTATTTTCCGTAGGATATCTCCTGGATTTATTCAAAGACAAATATAATATATCCGGCTTCTCTTATGTTAACGATGCCGGAGATCTTTTTGAAAATGTCCAGTTAAACCCAGAAGAAGTAAAAAATAATTTTAATTGCCGTAACGGCTGCGGGATATTTGAATTGGTTAAGATTTAGTGATGAACGATACAAAAGGACATATCATAACAGATATGTCCTTTTGTATGGATTAATTAAATAGTTTGTTTTTTCTTGACATTAATGTTAGAATAATATAACATAGAGTTATATAATTATAACATCAAATTCGGACCTCAAAAATCCGAAACAAAAAAATGTATGACCGTTAAACAATTCCAAGGTTACAAAATTGCCATCGTAATCATGCTGGCGAGCTCCATTTCTGTCTCCATCAACATGGGAAATTATCTCGCGCCAGTTATCGCGATAGCGGTTGGCATGATCTTAATCAGGCTCGGGCGGCAAAGAGTCAAAGAAGTGCTGGCGGACGAACGCGACTATACCATGGCCGGTAATGCGGCGCGTTACAGCGTGGCCGTCTTCTCTATCATTATGGTTATCGGCATGTTCATCCTGATGGCTCTTCAGGATAAAAATCCGGAATTCGCCAACATCGCCATGCTGCTCGCTTATCTGACTTGCGGCCTGATGCTGCTCAATTCCGCAGTATTTTACTTTCTAAAAGCCAAGGAATCCCACAAAAAGATATGACCAATAAAATAAAAGAATTGCGCGCCCGACATAATCTGACTCAGGAAGAATTGGCTCAGAAAGTCGGCGTCCGGCGCGAAACGATATTATTTCTGGAAGCGGGTAAATATAATCCTTCGCTTAAATTGGCGCATGATGTCGCGACTGTTTTGGGCGTGTCCGTTGATGAATTATTCCAATTTTAGGGTCTACTCCTTTCCCGGCTCTTGTCAAACGATAAATCTTTTGTTATTATCAAATTTGTAATAAAACTGGCTCATTTATGAAGCCGTTTTATTATAACGAGCGCCTATAGCTCAGTTGGTAGAGCAACAGCCTTTTAAGCTGATGGTCGCTGGTTCGAATCCAGCTGGGCGCACAAAAAACAGGTTTTAGCCTGTTTTTTAGTACTCTTGACATAAACTAATAAATATTATATAATTTAATATTCTTTAAAAATAAAATAATTAACCAAAACAAAAACCAAAAGAGAAATGATGAAAATAATATTTACAGTATTAGCCGTCTTCTTAATTTTCCTTCCGGCAGAGGCGCAAATTGAAAACATTAAGATCGCCGGAGACAGTACGATTGTAATCAATAATGCTTACGCCGGTATTCTGGCCGGCTCCTGCTTCAGCCAGGACAGTTTAAATTTATCTAAGTCCGTAAATGTCAGAATCGGTTTCCAGGGGACTTATAGTCCGACCCGATGGCTATCGGTCATATCCCGAGAAGTCTACCAGATTGATGACCAAAAAAATGTCTCGGCGGCCAGTCTATTTTGGACTAAAGTTAATCTCAAATCCTTAACAATGGAAACGGGTTTTACGCCGACTTTAGCGACCGAGTCCAGACCGATTGCAGTCAGCGCCGAGGGCCAATTCGAAGCCTGGGCTGAAAGCAATATTCCCGGAGCGGCTCTAGGGGCAAAAATAAAATACCAGTTCCGAGGTAATAATTATGTCGGGATAGGAATCGCCAAAAGAGAAAACAGGCCGGAATATCATCTCCGATTTTCCAGCCCTAATTTTAAAGCCTCGATTTATTACAGCGCGTTTGATAAAAAATTCGGCTCGACGGCGACTGTAGAGACTAAAAGATTGTACAATATTATGTCTTTTAATTCCGGTAAAAATCTGGGAAACTATGCTGTCTTTAATTTGAGCCGCCGGAATAAGATAGATTGTTATCTTGACGCCGGCTATGGATTTAAAGAGACAAAAATCATCAAAGCGGAAACGGGCTTGCTAAAAAGGTTTTCCGGAGAATATGTAAAGGGGGTATTCGGTCTCGGCTATTGTTACGAAACCAGAACGATAAATGGAATATTTTTTATTCACATTTGATCCTTAAACATCAAGAAAAATAAAGACGACTATTAAGGGGACTGAAATATCAGGCCCCTTTTTTATTTCTCTTACTTTTAACCGCCCCGCCGACTCTATTGGCCATTTTTTTTCTAGTTTGATTATTATTTATCTGAAGCCATTTTCTATAAAGTTTAAAATACCAATACCAACTTAACAAAATTAACAGCCCTAAAATAGCGATAGTTATATTGGCTGGCGTTATTAGACATTTTAAAACAGTTTCTTCGGAAATCCCGGCGGTAATCACGGGCGCTTTGACGGTAAAAATTGCCATTACGGAGGAGGTACTAATTTCAAATCCCTGATCCAACGATTCCACGATAAAATTATAATCGCCGGGAACAGTTAACAATCCGGAGTGAAAAGCAAATTCGCCGTTACCGGCGGTCGGCGCCAAATAATACTTCATTGTTCCGTCCCCTGAAATAAGCGACATTCTGACCGTCGTGTTTTTTGGCCCGGTGCCGGCGACGTTAAAACTGTCGCCGCTATTTATAATTCGCGAATAACCGGCAATGATTATGGGGGGTACCGGCTTTTCAATATTTACGGCATTATCCGGAAGGACGGGTAAAATATTAATTTCTGACGGGGACGGTTCGGTTGTTCCGGCCGTTACCGGTGGCTCCGGTTTAATTACTTCCGGTTCCGCGGGAGCGGCAATAATGGAAACGGAGGCCCCGGTGGCGCTCGATAAAATATTCGTACCCAAACCGTCATTAGCCCTGACCGCCGTTGACCCTAAAGAAAAGCTAGCGCGACCGGATTTTTGGGCTCTGAACGTTACGGCAATTAGTTGCCCACGACCGGTATACCCGGGGTTCGGTACTCCGCCGTTGAAAGAAATCGTCCCGGCTGTATTGGAAATAACCGGAGATTCTACCCATAAAGAAAGCGGGGAGGCGCCGGTACTCACGGAAACGGCTTTCACTAAATCTGTCGGAAATTTAAGAGTCGCTTCGGCGTTATTAATTGTTTCCCCCTGAGTATCCAGGGAAACCGTGACAATAAAATTTTTACCGACTGAAATTTCGGCGATTGACGACCGTAAATTTAAACTGGCCGCATCAGTCGGGCGCGGGCATAGAAAAATACTTATAGTTGATAACAGCACCAAAAAACTAAACACCCTCCTAAAGCTAAACGCGTGTCCTGGTTTATGCCGAAATTTATAATTTTTTATTTTTTTATTTTTTTCCATTTAAATAATTTAATCAGTAAAATCGCCGTTAATATAAGCGTCAAAATTAACCCGATAATTTTTATAACTGCCATAATCACGTTAATTTTGGTTACTCGCGGTACCGCTGGCGCTTGCGGCGGCTGCCACTTCTCTTCCCGGCCATTGCCGGCCTTGTCATAAGCGACGACTTTTACCGCCGCCGGATTAGTTTGATCGGCTAAAATATACATATCATTACTGCGAACCGTCGGCCGGTCGCCTTCCGATACTTCATAATGATCTAAGCCGGAACCGCTATCTACAGCGTTAAAAGATAAAAATTTTTGACCGGCGGCGACATAAGGATCTTGTCCGAAAGTGATCCTAAATGATTCCGGCGGGAGATGATCGACGGCGACAAAATTCTGCCACTCGTTTTTCGGCGCGGCCGTTGATTGTTCAATCTTTAAATTTAAAGAATCACCGCTGACCGCCATCGGACTGCCCTGGCCGTCGCTGGCATAAGCCACTAATTGCAGGGGGGAAATAATAATATCTTCCGGTTCGGTCGTCGTGAGCGCTAGGGTAAACAATAAAGCCTCCGCTTTATTAAATCCGGCTGGAGTACCGCCAGTGAAATAAACCATAACCTTTTTTCCCTCAACTGACAGGGATGGTTTATCGGGCCAAAGCTCTAAAGCTGAACCGCCTAAACTTATATCTTGAACTTTCACAGCTTCACCGGATGAGCTGATTTCTATTCCGCCCTCAATCGCATTAATCTCCGCTCCGTCCGTATTCAGATTAATCCGCACCAAAAAAGTATCCGCTACCATCGGTGCCGCCTCCGTAGTTATGGAAATCGTCGCCGCCCGAGAAATAACCGGACATAAGATAAACAAAACGAAAAGTCCCGGGGAAATAACGGAAAAAAATGATAACCTAGAAAGTTTTTGTTTCATCGCCGAGTATTCCATTGGTATAATAAAATAGAAAAGTCTACGGAATTAACTTTTTTGTCGCCATTAATATCCACACAGGGATTTTTATAAGGATAATTGGTTTTCCAAAAAGCCAATAAAATGGAAAAATCGATAGAATTAACGAAATAATCATGATTAAAATCGGCGCCGTTACAAACCGACGTGCCAGCGACCGTAGTCGTGGCCATGGTTGTAGTCGTCGTGGCCATTGTCACGGTAGTCGTAGAAACAGTCGTTGAAGCCACCGGCGGAATGTAAGTACCTCCTCCGCCGCCACCGCCGCCTCCGCCGCAAGAAATTTGCGCGCAAGACGTTGAACAAGTTTTCGGACAAACGCCGTTATTAACGCCGCTGTCACAAGCTTCGCCGCTATCTATTATCCCGTCACCGCAAACGGCGCGCGTATTGCACGGCCGCCAATCAGTGCGCACGTCGCAATTAGTACAGGAGAAATTAATTTTTCCGGCCGTAGGGGTTGAGACTCCGGAAACACCGCTAAATTTTCCCGAAGAATTAATCGTTACGCCGGAAAAATCTATCCAACCCAATTGCGTCGACCAGGCGTAACCGCCTAGTTGGCCGGAACAATTATTAGTTACGCCGCCGTTAAGCGGCGCCAAATTTATCCAGCCGAATTGCCGGCTCCAAACATAACCGGTGAGGGTGCTATCGGTTATATGAACATTGCAGGTATCGCAGCCGAAATTCAACCAGTCTAAATTCTCTCCCCAGGCATATTTATAATTAGTTTCAATTGTTCCGTCCGCAGCCGAAGCGAAAACCGCCGTTGCCGATGTGAACGACCAGGTTATAAAGACTAATAATCCTAAAAATTTAATCATAAAACTAGCCGCCTTTTTTAGATGTTATCGGCAATTTAAATTATATCATTTCCCTAATTTTTGTGCTATAATTTTTATATAATGTATATAATTTAGTATGTTGGCCGACAAAAAAAGATTAGTTATTATTTTTAAGAATCGGATCTTCAGATTAACGGTTGTTTTTTTGTTATTACTAATATTTTTTCTAATTCCGGCGCCAACGCCAGCCGAAGCCACAGTTTACCAACCGGGATATACTTTAAACCCGGATTGCGCTCCTAACAGTGCTAATTGCGGGATAACTCCTTTGGCAACTGCCGGTATAAACACCAGCATCACCTCGCTAATCGGTTTAAACAGTATCGGCATAGGAACAAGTAATCCGGCCGTTCCGCTGGATTTGGTAGGTAATATGCGCATTGCCGGTAATGTCATGCCGGAAATGACCGGCGCCTCAGGAAACATTTCTATCCGCACTCTAGGTGATACTAATAATCGTTTCGGCGATATTTGGACCGAGGAACTGCACTTGGGAGCCAGTTCTCTATATGTTAACGGTAAAAAAGTTATTTCCGATATATCGGATGTCATGAATTTCACTACGGATATTGATCAATCATTGGTTTTAAAAACCGCCGGCACCGGTAATCTAAATTTAAACACCGATCAAGGTACTTTATTCATAAATTCCAATAATCAAATCAGCGCCACCGGTAAAAGCGGAGTATCCTTAATCGTACCCAGCAATAATCCCTCGCAGAATTTAAATTTAACTAACACCTCTTTAAACGGCAATATCACCTTGACGGCAACCGGAGCCAATTCGCAAATTTTAGAAAATGCCGTACAAAAAATCTCTCTAACCGCTCCCTTAATTGAGCTTAACGGCGTAACCAACCTAGGGACTACCAGCGTCACTGGTTTAATTTCGGCGATAAATCTCTCCGGCACGAACACCGGCGACGAGACGCTGACAAGCATTAAGACAAAATTAAATCAGGCCGGAACTTCTACTGACGGCTGGCTATCGGTAACGGATTGGAACAGCTTTAACAATAAATTATCCTCCTATTCAGAGACTGACCCCATTTTTTCGTCTTCTTCTTGGTTTTCAACCGCCAATAATTCTTCCAATTGGAATACGGCTTACGGCTGGGGAAACCACACTGACGCCGGATACTTAACCTCAGCTTCATTTAATGGAGAGCTACCGATAATTTATAACAGCGGAACGGGGACAATCGGATTTACTAATCCGGGTTATTTACTTAATAGTAATAATCTAAACGATCTTTCTTCTTCTGCAACCGCCAGAAATAATCTAGGATTAGGCACGGCCGCCATATATTCTTTTGATGATTTTCTAGCTTCAAGCACGGCTTACCAGATACCTTTAGTCAGCGGAACAAATATTAAGACGATAAATTCTAGCTCCATATTGGGCAGCGGGGATTTAGTTATTGGCGGCAATTCAACCGCCACGACTACAATAAACGGAGCACCTGGACCAAATTTTACTTTTGCGACTTCTTCTGATATTAATTTAAATTTTTCAATCGCCACCACGACGGGACAATTAACTTTTACTCCGTCTTGGATAGGCACGCTCGCAAATAATCGTATTGCCTCTTCGTCTTTTTGGAAAGGATATACGGACTTTTCCAATACCGCCACCGGTTTGACTTATAATAACATCACCGGAGAAACGACATTAGCTGTCGACTATTCGATATTCAAGACTGCTTCGGGAACAAATTGGAATAGTTTTTATAATACTCCCTCAACTATAATAACCGCCGGAACTAATTTATCTTGGTCGGGCAATACACTTAACGCCACCGGAGGAAGTGGGGGCGGCGGGCTTTCCACGACCACCCCTTTTACCTCCGGTTATATTCCTTATGCTACCTCAACTTTAAACTTAACTAATTCTCCTATTTTTATTCTCGGAACTAATGTCGGGATTGGAACAACCAATCCTGCAGTAAAACTTGATATTAGTGGCGGTAATATTAATTTAAACACTAATGGGGATAATATTTTATTTTCAAGTTATAAATCTCCTTATAATGGTACTATGGGTCAGAATATTTGGATAGGTGGCGGCGGACAATATTCAGGGGCTCTTTCAATGGAAGGGTATGAAGATGGCGGTTCTAATAACTTATCTCTGGGTTTTCTCGCGTTAGAGATGATTACTAATGGACAATTTAATGTGGCGATTGGTAGTAATGCTCTTCGTCATACTACTGGTGCGCCTTATAATGCTGGCGGAAATTATAATATGGGTATTGGTTCCATGTCTTTGTTTTATAATACTATTGGAAACTCAAATATTGGTATTGGTATAAATGCACTTGCTTATAATGTAGTAGGAAATAACAATATCGCGATAGGATATGATGCTGGCAGTAATGTTGAATATACCAATGTTTCCGATTCTATTTTTATCGGTGCTAGTACTCTCCCTTCCGGTAATTCACAATCTAATCAAATAGTTATCGGGTATAGTGCGGTTGGACTGGGCAGTAATAGTGTCGTGCTTGGTAATGATAATATTACTAAAACTCGATTAAAGGGTAACGTGGGTATCAGGATGACTGCCGATAATGACGCTAATTACGCCTTACAATTACCTAATAATGCCGCTCAAAAGGCCAAAGCCAATGCTTGGGATACTTACGCATCGTCTATTAAGTGGAAAAAAGATGTTGAAGAAATTCCCAATGCCCTAGGGAAAATAATGGGAATACGCGGCATTAATTACACCTGGAATAAAGGCGATGCGATGGACGGTTTTAAAGGGACGGGCATTACCGCTGAAGATTTGGATACGCTCGGTATCTATGGGGTGACTGTTAAAAATGAAAATGGCGAATACGATAGTATCAATCTAACTCCAGTCATTGCTCTGCTAGTTGAGGGCATTAAGGAACAACAGGGGCAAATTGCTCAAATCTCGCAAGCACGGGCGGTTAACGGAATTTCTTTTGAAACTCTTAACGATTTGGTTCTGTCGGGCGGTTTGGCAGTGGGGGGAGTAGTTGATTTTGGTCGCGACAGTATTGGCCAGGCCAAAATCTTGGCGGGTGATACTAAAGTACAGATAACTTTCACAAACAAATATAAATTTCAACCGATAGTCACTCTGACCCCGCGAAAATTTATTGACGGCAATTACCGCGTCGCCACCACAACCGAACAGGGATTTGTTATAGAGATCAGCCGACCCCAGGCCGAAGAAGTAATTTTCAATTGGCAGGCTTTTGGCGCGAAAGACGGAAAAATATTTTCCAGCGACACCGCTGTTAGCGACATTGAGCTGATTACCGTACCGGAAATTCCGGCCCAAATATCCGCTGAAACCCAAGCAATGGAAACGCCGCTAATTGAGGCATCAACTGGAACTACCACCATACCAACCGAAACTCCGACTCCCATAATAGAAACTTCGACCGAAATCACAACAACCGAAACCCCGGCAACAAATACTCAGGCGGGCGTACCGGCTGAAACTCCAACGACGACGGTTACTCCAACCGAATGATATAACCTATGCCCAAATATTTAAAAAACAAACAAATATTTCTTATTGTCTTGATTTTGATAATCTTAACCGGCAGTTACTCCGGCACCTATTATTTTTACAGAAAATATAATCAGATTAAAAAAGGCGCCCAAATTCCCGTTCTGACGGAAACCGCCGCGCTTATACAAGAAGTCGGGGAAATAATGGATTTACCGACGGATGAAATCCCGACTATCGCCACCATCACAGACAAGGAAAAAATAAAAGGCCAGGCGTTTTTTAAAAAAGCGGAAAATGGCGACAAACTTCTAGCCTACGCTAAAAATCAGCAAGCCATCCTTTATCGGCCAGGCACGCATAAAATAATTAAGATTGCGCCAATTTACTCGGAAAATACTACCGAAACTGTATTTAAATAAAGTTTTCTTGTCCCCTTGCTAAACCCGAAAAAATCTTTTATATTGATTATGTTGGTAAGCCGACTTAGCTCAGCTGGTAGAGCAGTTGTCTTGTAAACAACAGGTCGTCGGTTCAAGCCCGACAGTCGGCTCCTGGAAACAAAATCGCTTGCGCTCTTGACGCGTAAGCGGTTTTTAAATGGTTAATAACCCGTGAATAAAAGGTTAATAAAAAAAGATTGAAAAAATACTAAGCATACGCTAAGATAAGGATAACGAAATTGATAAATATCAGCCCCTAATAGGCTTGAATATTATGGCCAGTAATGATGAAAACATAATCGGCAAAGTCCCGCCGCATAGCCTTGAAGCCGAGGAATCCTTGCTCGGTTCCCTTTTGATTGATAAGGACGCAATCATTAAAATCGCGGACATGATCATGCCGCAGGATTTTTATAAAGACGCCCATCAGATAATCTATGACGCAATCAAGGAATTATACGCCAACCAGGAACCGATTGATATTATTACGCTCTCCAATCGCTTAGAGGACAAGAAAAAGATGGCGGTTGTCGGCGGCCGCGCCTACCTGGCCCAATTATCCAATGCGGTCGCGACTTCCGGCAATATCAGTAATTACGCGGGTATCATCCAGCGCAAAGCGACTCTGCGCCGCCTCCAGCAAGCCGCCGCCGAGATATCATCCCTGAGTTTTAACGAAGAAAGAGAAATAGACGAGATTCTTGATGAAACCGAAAAAAAAGTTTTCGGTGTCTCCCGCAAATACTTAAAAAACGCTTTCCTGCCGATTGATAATCTGCTCAGCGCCGCTTTTGACCGCATTGACGAACTGCATAAATACGGCGGCAAGCTCCGCGGCTTATCTACCGGTTTTTCTGATCTTGACAATCTCTTGGCCGGCCTCCAGAAATCCGATTTGATTATTCTCGCCGCCCGCCCCTCCGTCGGCAAAACCGCCCTGGCTCTGGATATCGCCCGCCAAGCGGCCATTAAGAGTAAGGAAGGCGTCGGCATCTTCTCGCTGGAAATGAGCAAAGAACAATTAGTGGACCGCCTGCTCTGCGCCCAGTCCAATATCAGCTTATGGAAAATGCGCACCGGGAATTTATCGGATGAAGATTTCATGCGCCTAAACGACGGCATGGGCAAGCTGGCCGAAGCGCCGATTTATATTGACGATTCCGGAACCCTGTCAATTATGGAAATAAGAGCCAAGGCGCGGCGTCTGCAAATGGAAAAAGGTTTAGGTCTTATCGTTATTGATTACTTGCAATTAATGGAAGGCCGGGGAAAATACGGCGATAATCGCGTCCAGGAAATCGCGGAAATAAGCCGCGGTCTGAAATCCATCGCCCGCGAACTGAATATCCCGATTCTTGCTCTCGCTCAGCTGTCGCGCGCCGTGGAAATGACGCATCCGGCGATTCCGAAACTTTCCCATTTGCGCGATTCCGGTTCTATTGAGCAGGACGCCGACGTAGTTATGTTCATTTACCGCAAAGCGGCCGACCGCGGCTATAATATCAACGACTTGCCGCAAGACGAACGCTATAAGGCGGAAATTCATATCGCCAAGCACCGGAACGGCCCGACCGGAAAAGTGGATTTGTTCTTTGATGAAAATTCCGTTAATTTTAAAAGCCTGACGAAGATGCCGACCGAATCCGCTCCCGTGGACTTTTAAATAACGCCTCTTTAAATTAGCAAATTAGCGTCCCTTTAATTATTAACCAATAAAAAAATATGTTCAGTAAATTAAAGCAGTTCAGAGACTTACGCAGTCAGGCGAAAACCATGCAGAGTGTTCTCGCTCAGGAAACCGTGACTGAAGAAAAAAACGGCGTTAAAATCGTGCTTAACGGCAATATGGAAGTGCTGGAAATAAAACTTAACGGCGAACTAGCCAAAAACGCCCAGGAAGAAACAATCAAATCCTGCTTTAACGACGCTTTAAAACGCGCCCAAAGATTAATGGCCAAGAAGCTTCAGGATATGGGCGGAATTCCGGGAATGAATTAATTTACGACCGAACCTTACTCTGATGAAATACCCGACCGCTCTACAAACTTTAATGGATAAATTAGCCGGCCTACCCAGTGTCGGTCCGAAAACGGCGGAGCGCTACGCTTTTTATTTATTAAAGCAAACTCCGGAAAAATTAAAAAGTTTTGCCGTGGCCATCTTAGAACTCCAGGATAAGATTACTCTTTGCCACGAATGCTTAAGCATTTCTGAAAGCGACCCTTGCCTGATCTGCGCCGATACCTCACGGCGCCAAGACGTTCTCTGCGTCGTGGAAAATATCCAGGATCTGACGGCGATTGAAGCGACTAAGCAATATGACGGCCGTTATTTTATTCTGGGCGGACTGATAAATACGATTAATAATATCGGGCCAGAAGACTTAAATATTGATAAATTAATAAAGAGGATAAAAACTAACGGGATAAAAGAAATAATCCTCGCTCTGAACTTCACTCTGGAAGGAGAAACGACTTCTTTATACCTGACTAAAATCTTAAAGGACCATTTAAAGATAACCCGCCTGGCAAAAGGTTTGCCGGCCGGTTCTGATCTGAAATACGCCGACGAATTGACTCTCGGGAACGCCTTAAAATACCGCAACGAAATAATCAAGTAGATATAAACCATAAAAAAACCGCTCATCCGATCAGAGCGGCTTTTTATTTGAAGAAATCTTATTTTTAAAAATTAAGCGATCTTTAAAACCTTCAAAGCGGTAAACTTCTGGCGATGGCCGACGGTTTTTTTGTATCTGGTCTTATTCTTATACTTAACAACGGTCACCTTCTTGCCCTTGGCGGTTTCCAGAACTTCCGCTTCCACTTTTTCTCCCAAGGAAGGCTCACCCACTTCTAATTTATCGCCATCGGCGATTAAAAGAGTATCTAATTTAATTTTTGTACCGTTTTCAGCTTCCAGTTTTTCTACCTTGATAGTATCTCCGACTTGAACTTTATACTGTTTGCCTCCGGTTTTGATGACTGCAATTTTTGACATATTAGCGAATTTTGTTAATAAAAAATCAGATGTATCTCTGAACTAATTTAATAATAGCAAATATTTGAAAAATGTCAACAAATGGGTTATAGTAAATCTAAGAATGATAATAAATACACTTTACAAATATGCTAAAATTCATTATTAACGGCGGAAACACGCTCAGTGGCGAAATCGCTGTCGGCGGAGCAAAAAACGCCGCTTTAAAGATTATCCCGGCGGCCATCCTTTCCGAAGAAACAATCACTATCAATAATATTCCGAATATTGAAGATATCGGGAAATCTTTTGATTTACTCGCTGATTTAGGCGCAAAAATCACTCGTTCCGGTTCGAACGCGACTATAAGCACTAAGAATATCAATAAAACTGAATTATCCTCTAAATTAGCGGATAAATTTCGCACCTCGGTGATGTTCGTCGGGCCGCTTTTAGCCCGTTTCGGGGAGGTTAAGTTCCCTCACCCGGGCGGTTGCGTTATCGGCGCCGGCAGTCGGCCGATAGATCTCTTCTTGGAAGGATTCAAAGCTTTTGGGGCGACGGTCGAGGAAGAGAGCGGCAAATATTATAATGTCGCCGCTAAAAAATTAAAACCGGCCGATTATTTTTTTCCCATCGCCAGTTTTACGGCGACCGAAAGCCTGATGATGACCGCCTGCCTTATTCCCGGGAAAAGTATCCTGAGAAATTGCGCTATGGAACCGGAAATAACGGCTCTGGCCGATTATCTGAATACCCAGGGCGCGAAGATTATCGGCGCCGGCACATCGACGATAACTATTGAAGGGACGAATAAACTCAAAGCCGGAACTTTTAACATTATCCCCGACCGGATCGAAGCCGGATCCTTTGCTATCATGGCGGCGGCGACCGGTTCGGAAATAAAGATCAACGGCTGTAATCCCGACCATCTTTTAAGCTTATTAGCCGTCTTTGATAAAATTGGCGTCAAATATGAAACCGGCTCCGATTGGCTACTGATGAAACCGTCTAAAAATATTCTGAGCTACGATATTAAAACTCATGAATACCCCGGATTTCCGACCGATCTGCAATCGCCTTATGTCGTTTTAATGACTCAGGCTCACGGCAATTCTCTTATCCAAGAAACTATTTATGACCGCCGCCTCTTATGGACGGATATGCTGTCGCAAATGGGGGCTAAGATCGTCATGTGCGATCCGCATCGCGTCGTCGTCAGCGGCCCGACAAAACTTTATGGCAAACGCCTGATGAGCCCGGATATACGCGCCGGCATTGCGCTCGTCATCGCCGCGCTGACGGCCGAAGGAACGACGGAAATAGACAATATCTATCAAATTGATCGCGGCTATGAAAACCTGGATTTTAGGCTGAAAAAATTAGGCGCCGATATCAAACGCGTCAACTAATCTTTATTTATGTCCAAAAAATTCCGCGACTGCCTCTTTTATCTTTTTATCATATTTTTTGTCATCGGCACGCTTTTATTATCCTTATACGCTTCCGGCCATAAATTTAATTTAAGCTGGCCATTGAAATTTAATCGTCTGATCATCAAAACCGGCATGATTGCCGTCGATACGGTTCCCGGCGGCGCGATTGTCTATCTTAACGATAAACCGCAATCCAATCTTTCCCTGAACCCGTTCAAGAAAGAATATCTAAACACGGCGGCTAAAGTCAAAAACGTCCTGCCGGGAGAATATGATTTACGCCTGGAACGCGCCGGTTATTGGCCTTTTCAGAAAAAAATCTTCGTTTACTCCGGACAGACGACTTTCGCGGAAGACATCAACCTTTTCCGCGAAGATACCCCCTTATTGCTCGCGGCCAGCGCCGAGACCGAAACGCAATTAAGCGCCAGTCGGAAATATCTTTATATCCCGGCCGTTAAAAAGATAATCACCTTAAAAAACGATGAAGCCAGAATCATCCCCGAAGATGGCGGTTCGTCAAGCTGGCTAAAAAATGAAGATAAGCTGTTGGCCGCCGGCAATATTTACGGAATTAACGCGGCCGGTGACGCTCAATATGAACAGCTAATCGGAACGGAAGCTGATAACTGGTACTTGGATGAAAGCAAGAATCGCCTTTATTACCGAGCCGGTAATTCCCTCGCCTATCTTAAGCTGGCCAATAAAACGAGCGCTCTAGCCGTCAGCGGCGAGACTTACCCGACTTACGAGCCGCGGGGAGAAAATCTGTTTTTTGTTTCTTCCGATTCGGGAAGAGTTTCGGTTAAGAGATATTCGCTCCTGTCGCAGAAAATCGAAAACGAGTTAAATCTGCCCGCTGTCGGCCAATACGAATTCCGCCATGACGGGGCGAAATCGCTGGTTCTATACGATAATCAGAATAAGACTCTTTATCTTCTTAACCCGGATAATCTTACGGGCGGCGGCCAGACCATTAAGGATATCATCAGCTGGCAATGGCTCGACGAGAATACCCTGCTTTATAATAATACCTGGGAAATCTATCGCTTTGATCTTAAAACCGGTAACTCGGATTTATTGACGCGCGTCGGCGAAGAGATAAAAAAAATAATCTGGAACGGCGATAAAAATTATCTGATATTTTCTACGGCCAATAGCCTGAACGCTCTGGATATAAAAATGAGCGCCGCAACCAAGATTTTCCAGGCGGAAAAGATTACCGGCGCTTCTTTGGACGAAAAAAATGATATTATATACTTCTGGGCGAAAATCGGAGCGGCGGCAGGAGTCTATAAGATGATCTTGCAGTAAATAATTATTATATAAAAACGTTCTTTAAATTTATAAGTCATGAGAAAACAAAAATTTGACCGGCAGGCCTTAACCATGGCCATTAGAAAAGTTTTGGATAGGATTGACGAACAATTGCCAGGGCTTAAATGCCATGGATTAGAAGCCGGGCAGCGATACCCAGGAGATTTAACCGGAGTTACGAGGAAAAAACTGATAGCCATGTCTCCGGCCGGAGAAACGCAACAAAGAATTTTTTGGCCGTTTAGGTCTGAAACACATTCAAAAGGAGTGCTAAATAAGCTGCTTAATATACAAAAACGCGGACAAGGCTGAGAATCTCCAAAAAATCGTACTAAAAAGGGATGACTTCAGCCATCCCTTTTAAATATATAAATATTATGGCGTCTTTTATTTATCCGCCAATTCCTTAATCAACTTCTGCAAATCCGCGCCGATCTCTTTATCCTTAAGCCCTAATTTTAAAGACGCTTTCAAGAAATTAAATTTATTGCCGGTATCCAGCCATTCGCCGGCTATCTTCTTACCATAAAGCGGCTTATTTTGCTGGAGCATTTCATCATAAGCGTCGGCCAGGCGGATCTCGCCGGATTTGCCTTTCTTCATCTGGCTTAAAATATTGATAACCTCCGGCGTGATGATATTGATTCCGACCTGCACCAAATTAGACGGTGCTTCGCTCATTTTCGGTTTCTCAATAAACTTTTTAATCTCATAAACCCCGCCGCCTAGATCAACCCCGCCCATAACGCCGAATTGGCTGACTTCTTCCGGCTTGACTTCCGACAAGCCGATAACCGTGTCGCCATATTTTTCATAGACATCGATTACCTGCTTAATCGGAGAAATCGGCGCGTCATACAAAGTATCCCCGAACATCACCAGAACCGCCTCGTCTTCGTCTATCAAATGCGCCGCGCATAAAACCGCGTGCCCGTCGCCGAGCGGAATCGGCTGACGGACATAAGAGAACTTGGCGAGATTCTCAATAGCTTTAACCTTCTTTAAGAGTTCAAGCTTGTTCTTTTCTACGAGCGTTTTTTCCAGCTCGAAAGAATAGTCAAAATGATCTTCAATCGCCCGTTTGCCGCGTCCGGTCACGAAGATTATCTCTTCAATGCCGGCCTTGACCGCTTCTTCAACCAGATATTGGATTACCGGCTTATCCACGACCATGAGCATTTCCTTGGGCTGAGCCTTGGTCGCCGGCAAGAAGCGCGTCCCGAAACCGGCCACCGGAAATATTGCTTTCCTGATTTTTTTCATATTTATGTATAGTTAATTTATTTTTATTCCCCACTTAATAAAATATTTCAACCAAGAACTGGTGTGCCGCCAGGCCAAGCGGTCCAGGAATAAGGCCAGATACCAGGGATGTTTGGCGCTCTGGCGCTGATGGTCATGAATAACGACGGCTTCCGGATTATAAATAACTTTTAAACCTTTAGATCGAAATTGGCGCGCCAAATCAATGTCTTCAAAATACATGAAATAACGCTCGTCAAAACGCGGTCTAAAAATCCGGCTGCCAGTTAATCGTATTTCTTGGCGGAACATGATGCAAGACCCCATCAGCCAATCTACCGCGATAATGGAATTATGATCAAAATCATTCATGGTAAAACTGTCGCGCGCGGCTTTAAAATATTGGCCCAAAAAAGTCCGGCGCAGGAAAGGCATAAAAAAACGCGGGAAGCGGGCGCAGGAATATTGTAGTGATCCGTCCGGATATAATAATTTCGGACCGACCATTCCGACTTCGGGATTATTTTTCAAATAATTTAATAGGATTGGCAAGGCTTGGCCTTGAATAACGGTATCAGGATTAAGAACCAGGACAAAAGGCGCACCGGCCGCATCAATACCAAGGTTATTGCCGCCGCCCATACCTAAATTTTTCGGACTGCTGATAATTTTTATGTCCGGCCAGCGCGTTTGGATACCGGCCAAGTCATCGCCGGAAGCGTTATCAACGACAATTATTTCATAAGCTAAACCGGCCATCTCCGCCTGAAAAATAGATTCCAGACAATTAATTAGCTTGGCTTTACTTTTATAGTTGACGATGATAATTGATAAATCCATATTAATAATTGATTCCGGCCGATTAAATCATTTTTCTGACCACGCGCCAATATAACGCCATAAGCGGATTACCGATATATTTTAAAAGCGGATTGGCGATTTCCTGGAATTCAATCCGGCCGGCGAAATTAAGCGCGATTTCGGAAAATTTAACGACGCTGATTTTTTTCATCTCCCGCCTGGCATCACGAATTTTTACATAGGTAGAATAACGGCTGAAATAACCCCAGATTTTCAATTCTTCTTTAAACCAACCGTTAAAAAGTGAATAAAAAAACATCGTGATATCCATAGCCGCTCCGGCCAAACCGACGAGCAAAAATAATCGCGCCGGATAAAATATCAGCATCGTCAGATAACGATTGCGTTCCATGTAATAAAACATGCGAACGCTCCGGGAAAATTCGTATTTATGAAAAATAACCGATTGCGGCGCTAAGACTATCTTATACCCGGCCAAACGAACTTTCAAGCTTAATTCCAAATCATCATGATACATGTAAAATTCTTCATTGTAGTCACCGATTTTTTCAAAGACCTCGGAACGGATTATGAAAGAGCAGCCGCTGGCATAGCCTTTGATTTCCGGATAACCGATAATTTCCCGGTCTGTTTCATTATAGCCGGAAGTAAAACCAAAACCCAGAAAATGAATGATATTGCCGAGACTATTGATACGCGGGCTTGCCCCGGCTTCTTCGGTAGGCGGGAACAGGAGAATTTTTGATTGAGCGATCGCCGCTTCCGAATTATTGTCTAAAGCTTTAACTAACTCGCTTAACCAGTTCGGTCTCATTTCCGTATCCATATTTACCGACACCAAATACTGACAACCGTCGCTGATCGCCTGATTCAGGCCTAAATTATTGGCGGCCGCGTAATTGCCGTCAAGACGGGTTAAAATCCGCGCTTCCGGATAATTTATTTTTAAATAATCCTCCGTCTCCGGCGTTGCCGCGTTATCAATAATATAAATATTTATAAATTCGGCCGGATAATCCTGCATACGCAAAGAATCGCGGCAAGCGTTTAAAAAGCGCGCCGCGTAATCTTTGTAATTTATCAGGATGATACCGACTTTTTTGGACATAAATAAAATTTTCCTTTATTTTTATTTTAGCGCCGCTTCATCGGCGTTCCTATATAATATTTCCGTTGTGGGCCGGGCGTCGGTCGCGAACCGAAACTTAACAATTCGGGTTCCGGGGTTCGATTCCCCGCCGGTCCACAACCGTTGAGCGATATTGACTAAAAAATATTGCATGCTATAATTAATATTAATTGTTAAGTTTCGGTTCAACTATAAACGACCGATGTGAACGAAATAAAGATCCCCGAACAGGGGATTTTTATTTTACAAAAATCCTAACGATTTTCCACACTATTTTTAAAACTAGATACTCCCGTCTTTTCTCCCACTTCTGAAAATATTTTAACATTGAATCCCTAAAATATTCTTGAGTTTTGC
>Ga0172381_10002006_pt1 | contig 23145 bp, 28 predicted proteins | sample Leawel6488metaG_FD_119754 | JGI IMG/M metagenome (GOLD analysis project Ga0172381, IMG submission 119754) | Leachate microbial communities from a municipal landfill in Southern Ontario, Canada - Leachate well 64-88 metaG | ecosystem: Engineered > Solid waste > Landfill > Unclassified | place...
CTTTTTGCGCTACTATGCAGATATATACTAAAGATTTAAATATATGAGCGGACACTCCCATTTTCACAATATTAAAATCAAAAAAGGAGCGGAAGATGCTAAGAGAAGCAAAATCTTTTCTAAGCTTTCTAAAGAAATATCGGTGGCAGCTAAAGATGGCGGCTCCGATACAACTTTCAATGCCAAATTGAGATCAGTTGTAGAGAAAGCTAAGGCAATGAACATGCCGGCTGACAGCATTGATAAGGCAGTTAAGAAAGGTTCAGGCGAACTAGCTGGTTTTACTTATGAAGAATACTTATTGGAAGCTTACGGACCAGGAGGATCAGCCGTCATGATTGAAGGAATTACTGATAATAAAAACAGAACTTTGGGAGAGATAAAGGTAATTATAAATCAAAGAGGAGGAAAGACGGTTAACGAAGGAGGGATTAAATGGATGTTCGAAAAGAAAGGAGTCATCTCGATTGACGCAACTGGCAAGGATAAAGAAGATGTTGAATTAACCGCCATTGAATCAGGGGCAGAAGACATTGAATGGCAAGAAGACACTCTTTACATTTACGTTAAAGCAGAAGACTTAGACAAAACAAGAAAAACCTTAGAAGAAAAGGGGTTAAAAATATTATCAGCAACTCTAGAATGGGTTCCCAATGAAACCCTTGAAGTTGACGATGCTACTCGAGAAAGATTCCAAAACTTCTTTGAAGCTTTAGACGAACACGACGACGTGCAAAACGTATTCACTAATATATGATAATTTTAGGAATTGACCCAGGCACAGCTACTACTGGCTACGGGGTAATAAATTACCAAAAGAAAAACAAGAAGCAAATTGTTTGTCTTGACTATGGGATAATTCAAACCTCTCCCAAACAAAGCGTAGGAGAAAGATTAATCCAGCTTAATTTTGATTTGAACGAAATTATTAAAAAATATAAGCCAGAGATGGCCGCTGTCGAAAGTCTTTTCTTTTTTAAAAATCTCAAGACTGCGATGCCAGTCAGCCAGGCCAGAGGAGTAATTATTTACACTCTTTCAAAAAAAAATGTTCCTTTTGTTGAATTCACTCCCCTACAAGCTAAAACAGCCGTTACTGGCTATGGCAAAGCTACAAAAAATCAAGTCCAAAAAATGGTTCAACAATTACTCTGCTTAGAGGAAATGCCTAAGCCAGACGATGCAGCCGACGCATTAGCTATCGCTATCTGTTGCGCTGATAAGTGTAAATTCAATTAAATTATTCTTCTGAAATTCCTTTTTCCTACTTGGACAATCACTCCTTTCTCTATTTTCAATTCGGCCTTACAATCATTGATGCCTACAATCTCTTCTCCTTTTATAATCCTCACTCCCCCTTGTTCTATTACTCTCTTCGCCTCTCCCCTTGAAAAAACTAGATCCAATTTAACTAATAGGTCTTGAGCATTCATCTTTCCCTCTTCTACTTTCACTTCCTCTATCTCTGAAGGAAGTTTTTTGTCTTCAAAAACTTGCTCGAATTCTTTTTCGGCCGCTTCTGCTTTTTTGGTATCGTAAAAGAAGGCAACGATTTCTTTGGCAAGAATCTTTTTAATATCTTTCGGGTTCATTTCCTTTTCTTGCAAGCTATTTTTGAATTCATTCACTTGTAGCATTGGGACTCTAGTACAGGATTCAAAGTAATCAATAATCATCTCGTCTTTTAGGGTCATAAGCTTCCCAAACATGTCTTTGGGCTCATCTAAAATATTAATAACATTGCCCCATGAAGTAGACATCTTTCTTCCATCTAGTCCATAAATCATTCTTACCGTCATCACGTCTTGCGGCTCCTGGCTAAAAACTCTTTGTAATTCCCTCCCCGCTTTTATATTAAACAATTGATCAAACCCTCCGAGTTCTACGTCGGACTTAATTACTACAGAATCATATCCTTGCAATAATGGGTATAATAATTCGTGAACTCCAATTGGTTTTTCGGTGTCCCATCTTTCTTTAAAGTTTCTTCTTTGAATCATCTGTTGAGCAGTGAAATTCATGGCTAGTTTAATTATTTCTTCTGCCTTCATTTTTCCAAACCAATCTTTATTGTACTTAATCTCTACTTTTTTCAAATCTAATATCATTCCTATCTGTGAAAGATACTCTTTCATGTTTTCCTTAATTTCTTTTTCTGTTTTGGGCTGTCGGATAGAATCCTTGTCAGAAGCATCTCCGATTAAAGCAGTAAAGTTTCCAATGATTAAAGTAATCTTATGCCCTAAATCCTGAAAGTCTTTTAGCTTTATCAACACTGAGGCTCTGCCCAAATGAATCTTTGGTCCAGTTGGATCAATTCCAAACTTAATGTTCAGTTGTTTCCCTGACATTAATTTCTTTTTAAGGTTTTCTTTGTCGATAATATCTTCAGTTCCCCTACTTAATATCTCGTCTATTTTTTCTTCGTCTGTTATTATTTTCATATTATTTGATTGCTAATCCATTAACTCTACTTAAATATTCTTCTTTATTTATTCCTCCATTGATTAGTAAATTATTTAAACCCGTATAATATTGCTCTTTAATTTGAGAGGCTGGTATGGCTGCATTATATATCCTAACTTCATCAATAAGACCTATTAAGTAGCCGTATGTACTATATTGTCCTAACTGTAAATTGCTAGCACTATTTACGGCGCCGATACTAGTGTTTGATGCTTGAGCATTAAAAGCTCCATCAATAAAAAGACTTGCTGTTCCTGGCTCGTTTAAAAATTGCATCACATAGTAATGCCATAAATTATCATTGGTAGCATGGGTTGCAAAAGTCGAAGGGATATCATTCGTTCCATCAGAAACAGTTATATATACTTTTCCAGAATCATCATTATTCACCTGTAAAGAATATCGCCCTTCACTACTTCCCGTCCCTTTTCTTAATAGTGTTGGATAGTTTGAACCAAAGCTTGAAGGAATTTTTGCCCATAGCGCAAAAGTAAAATTACTTGTTCCAAAATTTAAATTAGCTTTTGCTCCGAAATTAATAAGATCATCATATCCATCAAATTGGATGCATGAATTACTAATACAGCTAGATCCAGTTTTCCAAGTAGGAGTATGGGTTGGGCCGGTTAAGGTTCCGACATTGCCTCCATTCCAAGAATCAACCGTTGTGGTTCCAGCATTTTCATCTAATCTCCATTCAGAAACAAGATTCATCATTAAAGAATTTCTTAGAGAACTGGAGAAGACCTGAGCCTTAGCGATGGTGGCTTTCTGCGTCATCCCTCCCATTGAAACAACAATTAAGCCAGACAAAATACCAATGATGGCAATGACCACCAATAATTCAATTAAAGTAAAGGCTTTCTTAATCAGTTTGTTCATATGAATTAAGTATATCAAATATGTTCAAAAATAAAAAGAAATGGTACTATTAAGGCATGAAAAAATCCAAACATAAAAACAAAAAAAGGCTACTTATCTTCATCCTTTTAGCCATTTTTGCTGGCCTTGTTACCGTGTTTTTTGTGTTTCTAAAGGACCTTCCTCGCCCTGAAGTTTTTACGGAAGCCCAACTCAATCAATCAACTAAGATATATGACCGAACTGGTAAAATATTGTTGTCCAGCGTCTATGGTGAAGAAAAGAGAACCTATGTTCCTCTATCGGAAATCCCAGACATAATGCAAAAAGCTGTCATTGCCACTGAGGATAAAAATTTCTACCAACACTTCGGCATTGATATTGTGGGAATAATAAGAGCCTTAAAAATAGACATCACCACAAAAAGTGATTCGCACGGCGCCTCAACTATTACCCAACAACTAATCAGAAGCACCTTTTTAACTCCTGATAAAACAGCGAGCAGAAAGATAAAGGAAATTATTCTTTCTATTGAACTAGATAGAAAATATCCGAAAGACCAAATTCTTGAATGGTACTTAAACCAAGTTCCTTTCGGCGTAAATATTTATGGTATAGAGGAAGCTTCTTTAACCTATTTCCAAAAATCATCTAAAGATTTGTCCCTGCCTGAAGCTGCTTTAATGGCCGCCATCATCCAACTCCCTAGCTATTACTCCCCTTACGGAAAACACCTTGACGATTTGCTTGTCAGAAAAGATTACGTTTTGAAAAGAATGGAGCAAGAGCACTTCATCACAGTAGAGCAAAGAGATGCCGCCATGCAGTATCAATTTACTTTTAACAAACTTCCCAAGACAATGGCCGTTCACTTTGTTGATTACGTTAAACAACAACTTGAAGCTACTTATGGTCCCGACTTCCTAGAAACAAAAGGGCTTAAAATATATACAACCCTAGATTGGGAATTACAGCAAACGGCCGAAGCCTCAATCACCGAAAATGTAGAAAAAAATATTAAAAGATTTGGTGCCTACAACTCTGCTTTAATTTCTATTGATCCTAAAACAGGAGAAATCCTAGCCATGGTTGGGTCAGCTAATCCTTGGGGAGAGCCTCTTCCTAAAGGTTGCGATCCGGCAACTACCTGTAAATTTGTTCCGAGCTACAACGTGGCCACTCAAGGGAATAGACAGCCTGGTTCCTCTTTTAAGCCCTTTGTTTACGCGGAAGCTTTTAGGAAAGGAGCAACTGATCAAACTATCGTCATCGATGAACCAACCAACTTTGGTGTTTGGGGAGGAAAAGCTTACGAGCCTCAAAACTATGATGGTCTATTCAGGGGCCCAGTGACTTTAAGAAACGCCCTCGCTCAATCATTAAACGTTCCCGCCGTTAAAACTTTACGAGACTTAGCTGGACTAAATGATAGTATTGCTTTGGCAAAGAAAATGGGCATCACTACCCTCAACCAGGACCCTGGTTTTTACGGCCTAGCATTGGTTTTGGGAGGCGGAGAAGTCCACTTAATAGATATGGTCTCGGCTTATGGCGTATTCGATAATGGAGGCTACAGAATCGAGCCATCACCGATCATTAAAATAGAAGATGCTAATGGAAACATTATCTACGAAAACAAAAAAACACTAAGAAAGGTTTTAGAGTCTAATGTCTGCGAAATGATTACTAGCGTCCTATCAGATAACGTTGCTAGGACTCCTGTTTTCGGACCAAACTCTAACCTCTACTTCCCCGATTACAAAGTTTTTGCTAAGACTGGAACCACTCAAAGAAACGTCGATGGATGGGTTATTGGTTGCACCGTAGACACTTGTGTCGGGGTCTGGTCAGGAAACAATAATAACACTCCGATGACTGGTGGAGTTGGAGAATCAGCTTCAGGTCCTGCCTGGAGAAAAGTAATTGAAAAAAGTGTAGAGCTGAAACAAAAAAGCACGGAGTAATATCCGTGCTTTTTTTAATTACATCTTTATCGGCATAATTACATATAAGTAGCTAGCGTCTCCAATTGGCCTAATTACTGCTGGACCATCTCCTCCTTGAAGCTCAAATAGAATTTCTGAGCTTTTCATGTTTGATAAACCATCTAAAATAAACTTCCAATTGAAGGATGCTTTGGCGCTATCTCCTTCTACCTTGGCGGCCATTGATAATTCGCTCTCCCCTATTTCTGAATCCTGACTTTTTATTTCAATTTCTTTTTCTCCAGCCTCTACTCTCACAACAACTTCGTTTGTTCTTCCTCCAAACAGTCCAGCTGTTTTAATCTGCTTAACAAAATCTTCTTTATTAAGTGTTAATTTTGTTTTACTTTCCTTGGGGATAATTTCTTGATAAGAAGGATACTCTCCATCTATTTGTCTTGAAATTAAATTGATTTCTGGATGATCTGAATTCGTTAAGAATGTTTCGAATAATACCTGAGAATCAGAAAGATATATTCTTAAATTCTTTTCTTCATCAGGCAAAACATTAATTAGCTCTTTAATTGTTTTTTGAGGAAGAATGAAGGCTACGTCTTTCTCGAATAGATTTTTGTATCCTGACTTTAAATGAATGGTTTTTTCTCCCAACCTAAAACTGTCTGTAGCTACTAATTTAACTGAGTCCTTACTAAAGGTAAAATATATTCCTGAGATTTCTGGCCTAATCTGTGATGGACTAGCGATATCAACGACTGTTATCAATCCATCTTTTAACTTCTTTGCGTCGATTTCAATATATATTTCTTTTAAAAAGGAAGGGATAATAGGAAAGTCATCGGCTGAGAATCCTTTAATTTGAGTTTTTAAGTTTTTTGACTCCACAATTAAAGAGTTGCCCTTTTCCTTAATGTTAACCTTATCATCAGGCAACGATCCAATCAGTTGGTTCAAAAATTTAGCTGGAACCGCAATCTTCCCCTCTTTTTCTGTCTTACATAGTCCCCACCATTGGATTCCAACTTCAAGGTCGGTTGAAGACACTTTCAAGAAGTTTGGTAGAGCTTCTATTAATAGATTATCTAGAATAGGAAGGGTTAAGTTTTTCCCGGTTATTTTTTCCGCCATTCCGATTCCTTTTTTAAGTTCTTTAACTAAAATTGTGAAATTCATATGTTTGTTTTTTGTTTCTTATAAATATAAGTTTTATATTTTATTATTACTATTAGTAACCTTATTTTTGTGGATAGTTTTTATTAATGTTGTTTTTTCTTTTGTTTGCAATGACTTTTTATAAATAATATTGTGGATAAGTTGGGTGGTTTCCCCGTCTCTTTTTGGGGTATAAATTGTATAACTTTTTTGGCTCAATTTTTGTCTACATCCTTCCCCGTTTCTCCCCTCAAGTTTTCCACACTATTTGCTATAGATTCTTTGTAAGATTAATTCGACTTCTTGGTGGATTTTTTCGTTCTCCTCGTATTCTTTTTCAATTAACTGACAAGCGTGGATAACGGTCGTGTGGTCTTTCCCTCCGAACTTCCTCCCTATTTCCGAGTACGATAGCTTCAACTCTTTCTTTAATAGATACATAGCGATTTGTCTAGGTCTAGCAAACTCTTTTTTTCTTGAGCTAAAAAACATATTTCCTGATGGAATATCATAGAACTCAGTAATTGATTCAACAATCTTTTTGTAATTGGTAATTTTACTTGGAGAAGCAATAATATTTTTAAGTAGCTTTTTAGCTTCCTCTAGCTCGATTGTTTTATTATTCGCCTTCTTATATATAATCATTCGATTAATGGCGCTCTCAAGTTCCCTTACGTTCTTTTGAATATTATTGGCAATATACTCTAAAACATCAGAAGGGATGCTAACATTCTTTTCTTCCATTTTCTGTTTTAAAATAGCCATTCTTGTCTCGTAGTCTGGGATATTAATGTCAGCAATCATTCCCCCATTGAATCTAGATTTTAATCTTTCGGTTACGGCAGGAATATTGTTGGGGTGCCTGTCGGAAGAAAGAATGATTTGCTTATTCTTTTGATATAAAGAATTAAAAGTGTGGAAAAATTCTTCCTGGGTTTTGTCTTTCCCGGCTAGGAACTGAATATCATCAACTATTAAGACGTCGATATCTCTTAGGTTTTTCTTAAGCTCTTCTACGCTCTGGCTTCTAATCGCGTTAACGATGGTAGAAATCAATTTTTCAGCTGGAATGTATTTTACTTTTTTAGTAGGATCGTTTTCTTTAATCTTGTTTCCAATAGCCTGTATTAAATGAGTTTTGCCTAGCCCAACATCTCCGTAAACAAATAGGGGGTTGTAGCTTTTGCCTGGTTCTTCAACGACAGCCATTGAGGCGGCGTAGGCTATTTCATTAAATGGTCCGATAATAAAGTTGTCGAAAGTATATTTAGGGTTAAGGTTGGTCTCTTTGCTTACCTCTAACTCAGAAAAGCCCAATTGCTCTATTGTTTCTTCTTTCTTAGCCGCTCCCCTTTTTTGCGAAGCGCTCATTTTTACATTCATTGGGGTGACGACGTATTTTATTTCCTTTATTCCGTCATCTAAAGATTTTAATATTTTTAAAATATCCTTGTGGTATTTTTGTTCGAGCCATTCTTTAGAAAAAGAATTAGGGACCGAAACGATAACTTCATTGTTTTCAATAGAAGATATCTTGGTGTTGGCAAACCATGTGGCAAAGTTGGCCGGTGAAATATTCAATTGGATTTGTGATAAGACTGATTGCCAGAGTTCCTCATTAGTCATGGTTTTCCTTTTATTAATATTAAACATATTATACCTTACATCATGTCAATTAAGCAAAGAGCCTTGTAAAATCAAGGGATTTAATTTGGGGTGTGGATAGACTGGGGACAAAAGGTTAACAAAATTGAGCTGTTTTTGATGGTATTTTTGATTGACCGAACCCCCTTTATTTGGTATCATTTAAAACATAAATTAAGATAAAAAATAATAACATGAGTTTAACTTACCAACCAGCCAAGAAGAAGAGAAAAAGAGCTCACGGCTTTTTAGAAAGATCAAGCACTAAAAGTGGCAAGAAAATTTTAGCTAGCCGAAGAGCTAAAGGAAGAGCTAAATTATCTGTCTAACAACTATGTTGCCTAAAGAAAACAGGCTTAAAAAGGAGAAGGAATTCGAAGCAGTTTTTAAAGGTGGAAGGACAATAAGAGGAAAGAGCGTTTTTTTAAAGTATCTATTTAACGGAACCGACAAAACAAGAGTTGGGTTCGTGGTCAGCAAAAAGATTTCAAAGTTAGCCGTGGAAAGAAACAAGGCGAAAAGAAGAATGAGAGACATCGTCAGGCTTAAAAAGGGAAACCTAAAAGACGGACTAAGTATTGTTATTGTTTCCCTCCCCCCGATTAAAGGGATGGCGTACAAGGAAATAAAGGAAGACTTAGAAAATCTTTTAAGCAAAGAAGAATTGATAAAATAAACCATTGTGAACATTTTTTCATTAATCTTTAACACTATTTTGTACCAGCCAATGCTGAACTTTTTAATATTAGTATATGTTTATACTAATAATTTTGGTGTTGCTGTTATTGCTTTGACGGTTTTAATTAGGGTTTTAACAAATCCTTTAAACCAAAAAGCACTAGAGTCTCAAAAAGCCATGGCCGAAATACAGCCAAGACTGAAGGAAATTCAAAACAAATACAAGGATAGCCCCGAGAAGCAAGCTCAAGAAATGATGGCGCTATATAAAGATAAGAAGTTTAATCCTTTTTCTGGAATATTTCTATTACTTATTCAGATCCCTATCATCTGGGCCCTCTTCTATGTTTTTAGAGCAGGAATAAGCATTGACCCAGCGCAGATGTATTCGTTTATCACCTTCCCTCAAACAATCAATCCATACTTTTTAGGAATTGATTTATCTAAGCCTAATATTTACCTAGCTGTAATTACAGCGATTGCTCAATTTATTCAAGCAAAAACAGGAACTCCTCCAGTAGTAAAAGGAGCGGAAGACGACAAGACAGCACAGATAACAAATATGATGCAAAAGCAAATGATCATATTTATTCCCCTAATTACCCTTTTCGTCCTATACAACCTCCCTGCTGCCCTAGGTCTTTACTGGCTGATAACCACCATATTTACTATTGTTCAACAAAGAAGTATTTTCAATAAAAAATAACATGATTGACGCTGAAGAAGTAGAAAAAATAAAAGAAACCATTAAAGACTTTTTCTTAAAAGCTGGATTCGAAGTTGAAGTGGAAGGTAATTGTTTCAGCCGCAACGAAGGAGACGTTTTAGAGATGGACATCAAAACCGTAGAAGCACAAAACCTAATCGGAAAACAAGGGCTAGTATTGGCTGATATCCAATTACTCTTACGAAAGGTTATCAAAAAGAAAACAGAAAAAGACTTTTATCTAAGCCTTGATATTGATGGATACAAGAAAAATAAGGAAAGCTATTTAAGAGGAGTAGCCCAAGGAATCGCTGATGAGGTGGCAAGAACTAAACAAGAAAAAGAACTGCCCTATACCTCTTCCTTTGATAGAAGAATTGTCCATATGGAATTAGCCGATAGAAAAGATGTTCTTACAGAAAGCATTGGCGAAGGAGAAGAAAGAAGAATTGTTATAAAGCCAATAATGTAAAGAAAAACCAGACTGCTTAGTCTGGTTTTGTTTTACAATAATTCTTTAGCTTTCTTTATCTTCAGCACTTCTTCCGGGCTAGTAGTGATTATTTGATCTTCGGTGTATGAAGCAACAATTCTAATTGCCACGTGCTTTTGTCCGGCAAAGAAGATGCCCTCCCCCACTGGGGTTTCCAGCAAAAGGAATTTTTCTTGGTCGGTCAAAGTAAATGTTTGTTGAATCAGATCAATCGTCGCTGGACTTTGTTTTAATAATAATTGAATTGAAGAGTTAGTAATAATTGGCTTACCATAATCAGATCGCATAAAGTCAGAAACGTCTTGAGTAATAGTTGTTACTCCTAGCCAATACTTTCTGGCTCTTTTACAGATTCCGAATAAGAAGGAAGCACCATCTTCAGTTTTCATCATCCACCAGGCCTCATCAATAATTAGTAGTCTTTTCTTCATTGTTCCCCTGGCAGTATTCCAAATGTAACGCATGATGATAAACATGGCCATTGGCCTTAATTCGTCTTCCATGTCTCTAATACCAAAGACCACCAAAGATTTATTCATTGAAATATTTGATTTCTGGTTGAAGAAAGAGGCAAAGGTTCCTTTGGTAAACTTTCTTAATCTTTCAACTAAAGATTCAGCTCCATCCATTGTGTCTAGAACGGCTTCAAGGTCAGACATAATTGGAATATTATTAGCCCAAGTCTTTGGATCTGAATTAGGAGTAATATCTTTAGCGGCATATGTTTCGGAAAGAGCTCGATCCATAATCGCATCTTCCTCTGGGCTTAACCCACCAAGCATGATTCTCATTAACCCAACCAGGTTAATAGTGTTGGACCTTAAAACATCTTCAGGGGTTTCGTCTTCTCTCGGTTCAGGAAGATCAAAAGGATTAATGTGACTTTCAGAGCTTAATGATATCTTGAAGAAGGACCCGTCAACCGCCTCTGCTAGCGTCTTATACTCGTTCTCAGGGTCAAGAATAATACATTCTGAGCCCATCATCAAAGATCTTAATATCTCTAGTTTAACCGCGTATGATTTACCAGAACCAGATTTAGCGAAGATAACCATATTGGCATTTTCCATGCTGAACCTATCAAACAAAACTAGGGAATTGTTGTGTTTGTTGATGCCGAATAATATTCCTTCATTAGAACTTAAATCAAAGGATACGAATGGGAAAATACTCGATAAAGGAGTGGTATTTAAGGTGTTGTGAATTTGTAGTAAATCACTACCGTAAGGGAAAGAAGAAATCAAGCCTTCTTTTTGTTGATATAGAGCTGGTTTAATATATATTAGTCTTGCTTCAAGAATTGATCTCAATGTTGTTTCAATTGTTTCCAACTCTTTCACGTTGTCAGCGTAGACAGTAATGTATAAACCAAACTTAAACATCTTTTCTTGAGCTGTTTGCAATCTGCTTCTTAAGTCTTCCAAATCCTGATAGGCAGTTTCTAGGGCAGGGTCTCTAATTAATCCTTTCTCTTCCCTCTCCATAATTTCCGCTTGAACCTCAGTAACACTTTTTCTTAATTGTTTTAAAATGGTTCCGGTTTCAATCGGGTGGAAAAAGAAAGAAATATCTAATGGGATATCCATGTTAATAATCGGAGAAAGCCAGCCAGTAGTTAGGTATCTGGGGTATGAAAAGACAAAGTAAGTTTTAGCTAGCTTTTCTTCCATCTGGATATAGTTTTGATTGACCTCAATCGAAGCCGGCGCAATTATATCCATTGCGGTGGTCATCTCTTTTTCGAGGAATTTCTCCTGTTTTGGTTTGTTTCCGAATAAGCCCATATTTTTATGCTATAACTTCAGGCGGTAAATCAGGATAATATCCCAATTCTGCCTGCTTGGGGTGATGCAACCCCCATAATAATTCGATCAACTCTTCGGAACCTAAAGTAGCAGACTTCAATCCACACCTTCTGATTCCTAATGATACGTATTCCATTCTTTGCCACAATTGGTACTTACCATTTTGAAACTTCTTTTCAGTCAAACTAGTTTTACTGTCAGTTCCGGCTCCGGTGATGTTTGGTAATTCAGTCATTGGGAAATATGGGACAACAACGTAGAAGCTCTTACTCATAATACTTCCATTGGCAACTATTTCTTCAATAAAGGCTCGGTATTCAGCCGTCTGTATTTTTAAAAGTTCGTTTTTTTGTTTGTTTTCTAGGTCTTTGATTTTATCAATATATCCAGTAATGTTTACTCGTCTTGAATTAACAACAATCTGACAGCTAAAATCAAGAGAATTTAAAAAGTTTTGAAACTGGTAAATAATAGCCATTTGTTCGTCTTCAGACTTTAAGGCAAAGTTCAAAGAAGAAACCAAAAGGATCCCTTTTAAGGATTTGTCTTTCATTACCATCACCCCTTCCCTAATCTGCTCGACGGGCATAAATTGTTGAGACGGAACTTTTACCATGTATTATTTTTCAAAATCTATTTTTTTAATCATTTCTCCGATTCTTCCCTCTTGTTTAACTTTTAAAGGAGATTTTTCTTCTTGTTTAACTGTTACTTCTCTTCTTATTCTTTCGGTTGATAAAAATACTGATGACTGCTTTCTTCTCCAGAGGAATATTTTAGGATTGATATTGAAATTGGCCCAATTCTTCATTACTGTCGGTAGCCCTTGTCCCTCTATTTTAGTAAACGATATTGCTAGAGCAGTTCCAATTAAAAAAGCAGCAATCAAGAGAAAAAGGAAAAAGTTGGTTTGTCCGACAGAAAAATACATGAAGAAACAGGCAGCAATCACTCCTCCAACGAGAAGACTTTGCCTCATGTTTAGAGGTCCCAATATCTTGGCCTCATGTTCTATAAATTGGGGAACTCGATATTGCATATTAAATTAAAGGTTCTTTGTATTGATCTTTGGGGTTAACGATAGGTGCAGCCACTTTTTCTTTTTTATCTTCTGGCTTTGCCTCTCCCCCTTCCTGCCCCTCCTTCTTAATATTATCTACTAATTCCTTCTTCTCTGCAACGTCAGGAGAGTATAATTTGTTTAGAGAGATTCTTAAATGACTAAAAATTCTACTATCAATGTCCCAGCTAATGTTTCTAGCTTTTTCAGTATCAAGATTTAATTCCAATTCAAGAATGATGGGAAATTCTCTAATGGGCAATAATCCCATTAAAGTTTTACCAACGTACTTTGTTAGTTGAGATTTTATCTCTTCATCTACTATTTCATTCTTTTCACAGATATCTGAAATAATGCTAAAATTCTCTTCGGAAAAAAGAGCTTCTTTAATGTTGTCTGGAAGGGTTTCATAGGTCTTCCAAAATGATTCTTCTGGGTTTTCTTGTTCGTTCATATTCTTATTTTAGCACATATTTAATTTTGAGCAATATTTTTAAATAGCTATTTTAAATATTTAGCCATTATTACGGCGTCTTCATATCTATCATAATATTTTGCTCCGTTTTTAAGTACGCCGACCTTTTCAAATCCTAATTTCTTATATAAATTTATAGCTATTTTGTTTATTTTCAGCACTTCTAAAGTAATTATTCTAAGATTGAATTTTTTAGCTCCATCGGTTATTGCTTTTTTGAGCAGTTTTTCCCCCAGACCTAAACCTCTAAAATCTTTTTTGATAGAAATGCCTAAGTTCCCAATGCCATTTTTTTCTTTGGAGACGCTTACGCCTCCTGTTACTTCACCATTAAATATCAAAAACAAAGAGAGTCTTTCTTTATTTTTTATTCTTTCTTTTAGCCATTTTATTCCTTCTCGACGAGTTAGTTTTTTTGCATAGCGAGCATAGCTTTTTCTTCTACCAGAGAATTCATTAGCCTGAGCAAGGAAGCAACGTCGGATAATTTAGGAGGACGAATTGCTATTTTTTGTGTAGATTTCATATTTTTATTATATCTCCAAAAACAAAAAGCGCCAACAATAAGTTTATTTGCTGACTATGGAGAATTGCGAATGGGGGCGTTGGGTCGTTATCAGAATATTTTTTGAGGGAAAGCTATATGGAAAAAAGACCGCTGGCAATAACCACGCGGATATTTTTAGTGAAGTTACCATCTAATTCTGAAAACTACACAAAAAGAATCTGAAGAGCGAACATCCTGAAGCATTGAAGAGACTTCAAGTTCTCGATGGCCATCTAATACTTTAGAGATTCCGTTTGCGAATGTGGGCAATACAGAGTCCTTGCCAGCTATTGTAAGTGTGTACACTCCATTTCTATGGTTTTCATGAGTTATGCCATCAATCCTATTTTCTTAGGAAATAATAAGCAAACTATATAATAAATAATACTTTTCGTCAAATACTTTGAGGTATGAAATGAGTAAAAGGTTCTACTGTTCTGCCGCGATTGTCATAAAAGCCTATAGGATAAGACTTCCTAATTTTGTAGACAGGGAATCTAGAACTACCTACCTTCAAGCATCGTAAGGGCTCTTGGAGGTCTTGGCGACAGTTAATTTGAGGTGTGAGGTCTGGGAAAATGAAACAGTATGAAAGTTGTCTTTAAGGGGGAGAGCGTAGAGCTATCTAAATTTTATTTTCCGATTTTATAATTGTCCAAACATCTTCGACAATTTGCTCTTGCTTTTTTGCTAAAACTGTCTTCATTCCTAATTTTTCAGCTGGCAAAAGATTTTCTTCTTTGTCGTCAATAAAGAGACACTCTTGTGGCCTGACATTCAGCTCTCTAATTACTAATTCGTAAAATTCCAAATCCGGTTTTTTAAGTTCCTTTTCGCAAGAGAAAAAAAGATCATTGAATAAAGAACACCTGTTTATTTCTTTAATTATTTCTGCTTGGTAAGGAAACATATTAGACAGAATTGATAATCGAAATCCTTCGTTTTTTAATTTCTCGATTAATCCAATTATTTCGGGGAAAAATGCAAATCTATCTTTATACATTTTTTTGGCCCTTTCTCCGCATTTCTCCGGCACAGCCTTGCCCATCGCAGCGGAAAATTCAAGCCAAAATTTTTCCTCGGCTATGAGGCCCTTGTCAAACTTTTCTATAATTGGCTTTAATCGAGGAATAAATTTTTCGTATTCTTCGATAGAAATTCTGTATAAGTCAACGATGTCTAGGGATAATTTTTGAGATTTCTTCACCACGCCATCATAATCAAATATAACTGTTTTTATCATATTTTTTACTATCCCTTTCAGATGAAAGGTCTATTCTCCGCCGACTAATGCCTTCCGATGGATTTCTTTTGCTTCTTTATCAGACAGTTCCTCATAAGTTACTCGGAGAGTATATTTTTTCTTATGTCCCACTAGATAGACATCAGCAACATTAATGCTCCAGATATTCTTTCGATCGATTTTTGTTTCTAGTTTTTTAAGATATTCAAAGATTGATTCTTTTTCGTCTAGCTCAACGTTCACATCTAAAGAAATCAGTTTTTGAGTTAGCTCAACGACTGGATTATTATCTACGCTGACTAGCAATTTCGTTATTTTATCAATGTCGATTTCAGCAAAATACAGATTCAGTTTTGTTTCGGAAGGGCCTAGTTTGTACATAATACCGATGTTTTGTCCGTCAACATAAATATCCCAACAAGATTCAGGGTTAGATATCTTAGGTTTTGAATTTGAGGCAAAATATTTAACATCAATAAAGCCAAGCAATCGTAATAATGATTCAACCTTATCTTTAAATTGAGGAAGGATGTTTTCTTTTGATTCTGACAATATTCCTAAAGAATCGTGTTCTAGGTATTTCTTATTCTTTTCTCCGTAAACTTTACCTATTTCAAAGATGTCTATATACTCAACTCCTTTCTTGAAATATTCGTTCATTTGATTCAATAGTCCGACAGCAATTGATTGTCTTAAGTGAGGATACAAATCATTAACTGAATTTTGAGTGGAGATTTGATTTAAATCGGAATAATTTACTTTGTCATTAATCCCCTCTTGGGTTAATGGCCAAGATAATGTTTCATCAAAACCTAAAGCCGAAAGAACATCTCTTGTCTTTTCTGAAAGAATAATATTTTTAGGTGTAATATTTTTAACAACTTTTAATTCAGGAATTTCATCGGTTGGAATGCGGTTGTAGCCATAAACTCTGATAACCTCTTCAGCTAGATCTTCAGGCAAAGAAACATCCATTCGGTAGGTTGGAGGAACAACAGTTAAGGTATTTTTAGTAGTCGTAATTTTAAACTCTAAAGCTTTTAATATTTTTAATGTATCCTTGGAAGATATTTCAATTCCCGCCAATCTGCTTGGTAATTCCTTATCGAACTTTATCTTCGGAGAAACGTATTTTTTAGGATAATAGCTGAAGAGAGAGCTAGCAACCTTTCCTCCTGCATATTTTGCAATCAAAGAAACTAGCATCTTCATTGCATAATCAGCTCCATTAGGATCAAGATCTTTTTCTAATCTTCTGCTGGCCTCAGTTGTAATACTTAAGCTTCTTGAGTTTTTCCTTATAATCGAGCGGTCATAGATAGCAAACTCAATGACGATAGAATTGGTGTCTTCATCAATACTGTCAGTCTTCCCTCCAATAATTCCAGCTAGAGCTAAAACACTATTCTTATCTTTAATAATGATTTCATTGTTGTTAAGTTTTGTTACTGAACCTAATAAGGTGGTTATCTCTTCGAATTCCTTATTAATAGCCCAAGTAATAGTTCCTTCGGTTTTCTTAAAATCAATTAAGTGAGAAGGGTATCCAGTTAGCATCATGACATAGTTAGAAAGGTCAACTAAAAGTCCCGCCGTATTTAATCCGTAGAAAGCCATGTAATCTTTTAGCCATTGAGGAGATTCTTTGTTTTGGACATCGTCAAGCTTAACTGCTAAAACTCTTTTAACATAATCCGTCGCCTCTATTTTAATATCTAGCTTTTTAGTGTTCTTAATAATTGGCTTTACCGTAGGAACTGTTGTTTTTAAATTGTAGTAAGCAGCCACTTCTCTAGCTAGCCCAACAACGGAAAGACAATCAGCGCGGTTTTGTCTGATTTCTAAGCTGATTAAGTCGTCTTTCTTCCCTTTGTAGGAAACCTCAGTGAGGCCATCCATCATAAAGCCAGTCAAAGTTAAAGCCTCCCCTACTTCTTTAGCAGTGGCCTTTAATCCTGGGACTAATTCTTTTATCTCGCTATATAATACTTTCATTTTCGTAATATTTATATCCTAAATTTCCTCCCAACAATGTTCTGATGTCAGTAATTTTGTATTTAGCCATCACCCAACGATCAAGTCCTAAGCCAAAAGCGAAACCAACATATTTTTTAGTATCAATGCCAGCCATTTTCATAACATTAGGATGGATTATTCCCGCTCCCCCCATTTCAATCCAGCCAACACCTTTGCATAAAGGACAGCCTTTGCCATGGCAATTAAAGCATTGCATGTCTGGTCCGACTCCTGGCTCAACTTCTGGATAGTATTTATTTCTGTATCTCGTCACGACATCATCACCATACATTTTCTTAAATAATACTTGGAAAGTTCCAAACAAGTCTTTCATGGTGGCTTTTTCCATCACAACTACTCCTTGGTATTGATGAAAAACAAAATGGTTACTTTTGTTAACGCTTTCGTTCCTGTATGATCTGCCGGGAGAAACAATCTTAAAGGGAGGCGCGTATTTAGCAAGAGTCTGAGCCTCAATTGAAGAAGTTTGAGTCCTTAACAAGAAATCAGGTTCTTTAATGTAGATAGTATCTTGCATGTCACGAGCTGGATGATCAGCCGGAACATTCAATCTTTGAAAACAAAATTCATCAGTTTCTATTTCTGGTCCGTCCATAATACTAAAACCCATGCTAACGAAAAGTTCGTTCATTTCTCTGATAGTTTTTGAGATGGGATGTAGGTGTCCTATTTTTGGAGCGGAAGGATTAAATGTTTCTGATTGGGATTTAATATTTCCTGATAGCTCCCCTCCCTTTATGGCCTTCTCTCTTTCGGTGAATAATTCTTGAGCCTCTTTGTAGGCTTGCTGAATAATTAAAGCCGTGGTTTTCTTTTCTTCGGCTGGCAGGTCTTTAATTTTTTTAATTAATAACTTAAATGATCCATTGTCGCTAAAATACGTATGCCACAACTTTGTTATATCAGAAGAAGACATAGCAACTTGCAAGTCTTTTTTTAGTTCTTCAGTTAGCGTTTTAGTTTGTTCTTCCATCATGATAATAATATCTTAACAAAATATCCCAAATGTTTAAATATTGACAGAGGCTTCACTATATATTAAAATAATGTTGGACTTGGGAGATGATTCTTGCGTAGAAACCTACTCAGGATATCTCAAATCCAGATCTTTAACAAAAATAAAAGGAGGTGAAAACATGGGAAAGGAAAACACGCCTGAAGTAGGCATCATTAGATTGTGTGGCACACAAGGTTGCTGCCCCACTGTCGACTTTACGAGTCCACGAATGGTTGTCCTAAAGGACGACTTTGGCGGAGAGGTAAAGCTTACGTCCGAACAGTGGCGAGACATGATGTCCAGGTTCGCCTAAGGTTCGACACCGCAAGAACAGTGACTAAAAAGCTCCTAGCCCACAAGTGGTTGGGAGCAGTTTTCTTAAGTAGGAGATTTGTTATGTGGTCAAAATATCTACGAACAAAAAAGAAAAATGAAGTCGTGGCGGTATTTCACGAACTTCATCCAGATCCTATCTATTGCTCTCGCGAGCAATGGGAGGAAATAAAAGAAGGAACAAGTGGCGACCAAAAACTTGTGAACGAGCTCAAAGAAAAAAAAGTAATCGTCGAATCACCAGAAGATGATTGCCAAGAGTTCGAAAAAACTGTTCTTAATCTTGAGAGAAAGCTTAACCAGCCAGTAATTCTTTATCTCATGACCGCGCAGGGATGCAACTTCCGCTGTGGATATTGTCCTGTTCCTGCAACTGCCCAAAAATATGGAGAGATGCTGTTGTCAGCTAAGGACGCCATTGCGGGCATTGATTTGTGGCAAGAACATCTCAAAGATGTCTATAACCCTGATTTAGAGTATTTCGTTATTTTCTATGGAGGGGAGCCGCTTCTTAACAAAGAAACAATCAAAGCTTCATTGGCTTACCTGAAAAGGAAAAAAGAAGCAGGATTGTTGCCTGCAAAAACCAACCTCATGATAGCAACCAACGGTGTTTTATTTGATGAAGAAATCATTTCGCTCTGTAAGGAATTTAAAATTATGATTACTATCGGTCTCGATGGACCTCAACAAATCAACGACGCTTTAAGGGTGGACATTAACGGAGATGGAACCTTCAATCAGACAATCGGTTCTATCTCTAAACTCATACAAAACGGAATCAAAACGTCCATTTCGGTAAGCATTACTCCATTTAACGTAGACCGTCTGCTAGAATGTTCAGTCTTTTTCAAAAATCTTGGAATTGAAAAAATTGGGTTCAACTTTTTGAAGGGGCGTGCATTTTTAGACTTAGTCGGTCCCAAAGGGGCGAATGATTATTATCGGAAAGCTTCTTCTGGAATCATTGAATGTAGCCGAAAACAGGGCCAGCCAAATTTTGAATATCAGATGGAAAAGAAGAAAAAAGCCTTTGAGTCCAAGGATTTCTATCCAGTTGACTGTACTTGCTATGGAAACCAATTAGTGATTCAGCCAGATGGACAAATTTCTAATTGTCCGTTCTATAGACCGGGACTTGGCCATGTTGGTAGCGTTGGTGTGAACTTTCGGATATGGGAACAACCTATCGTTAAAGAATGGAGAAAAAGGTTGCCACTTTACCACCCCGGAGAAGCAAAGGCTTTGAGTGGAGGTGGATGCGCATGGAGCTCAAAAGAAATTAAGGGCGACATGCTTGCTGTTGATGACTCAAGTAAAATTTTCGCCGAGGAGGTGCTAAATGAACTTATCTGGGCCAGATGTGCTCAAATTAGGGAAGAAAAAACCTAAACTTGGAATCATTGGCGGATCAGGGATGTGCTCTTTCTCTGACCTTAAAGTGATATCTCAAGTGAAGCCCAAAACAAAGTACGGGTTTCCATCTGACAGTATTTCAATATGTGAGTTTGGAGGAGAGGTAGTTGCTTTTCTTCCAAGGCACGGCTCGAAACATGCTCTTGCTCCGCATAAGGTGCCATATAAAGCAAATCTAGCTGCTCTTAAAGGGCTGGGCGTAGAGCACGTCATTGGAACCTGCATTGTGGGAAGCCTTAAAAAAGAAATTGCTCCAGGCAGCATCGTTCTTCCTGATCAGTTTGTAAATCTTACCTGGGGGCGCGATGATTATTCTGAGGCGGATGAGGGAGCATTTATTCATTTACCCATGAAGGAGCCATATTGTAAAAAACTTCGCGAAAAAATTGTCGAAAGTGCCAATGATATTTCTATGCCAATCATTTCAAAGGCAACGGTAGCAGTTATACAGGGGCCACGATTTTCAACTAGAGCTGAGAGTCAGTGGCTTTCGGCAAACGGATGGGACATTGTGAATATGACTCAATATCCAGAATGCTATTTAGCTCGAGAACTCGGATTGTGTTATTCGTCGATAGCGGCAGTGACAGACTATGATGCCGGGCTTCAGGAAAATCTAGTTATTGACCCAGGGCACATGGATGAAATTGTCGAAATTTTTAAAAACGATGTTAAAAAAACAAAATCACTTCTTTTAAATTTTATTACAAAGAGTTCTTCGGCATTTGCTTGTGGCTGTGCCTTGTCAGTTATCAAAGCTTATTACGAAGAGTCTCTGTAGTGATCCATTCCTCCGTCAAAAACATTGTTTCTGGCGGATTTTTTATTGCATTTTTTCTAACTCTTGGATGAGAGAATTTTTATATTCTATATGGTCCATCTTGTGGGGTGCGCCTTTAACGATAATTAACTTTGAATTATTTGCTAGTTTGGCTGTTTCCTCGCAGCGAATTTTTAATTGAGGATAAAGGTCCGCCTCTCTTTCTCCATAAAATATTACAGAAGGAACATTTAAGTTTTTTGCTGTTTCTTTCCCGCTGCGTTTTTTAATTTCTTCAACTCTTTTCCTTCCGACATAATTTAGCAGCCATTTTTTTGTATTTAATAAGTCTTCCTTAAAATCAGGACTCAAGGAGCATAAGTATAATTTATTTGGTTTTAAATCGTTAGCTGTTATAAAGGCAATAACTGCTCCATAGGAAAAACCAATAATATAATTATTTGAGCCTTTATTTTTTTCATAAAAGTTTTTGAATTCTAAGACATAGTCGTTCATTGTTTTATAATTCCATTTAATTGGAACCATAAAAACAGTAAAACCTCTTTCCTTTAGAAAGGACTTCAACCATACATATTGCCTACTTTCGATTCCCTCTTTAAAGCCAGGGACTATAAATATGTTGCTCATGTATTATTTAACTTATTGTACTAAAAAATAGCAATAATGCCAATTTTAACCTTAATAATGTAATTAGACAGATGTTTTTTAATAAGATAAAATATGGTTATGGAAAAGATATATTTTATTAGTAAAAATAAAGGAAAGATTGCAACGGCCCAAAACATCTTTGATAGATACGATATTGAGCTTCTCCCCTTTGGAAAAGATTATGCAGAAATACAGGCAGATACTAGCTTAGAAATAGCTAGGTTTGCCGTTCTTCAAGTAGCCAAAGAGGCTGGCAGGCCAGCAATAAGAGAGGATCATAGTCTATTTGTCCATGCTTTAGGCATTCCTGGACCATATATTCATTATATAGAAAAAATGATGCCCGTCCAAAAGCTATTTGAACTACTTAATCACTTTGAAGATAGAACAGGACACTTTGAGGTAGCAATTGTGTGTGCCGAGCCAACTGGGAAAATATTTGAGTACGTGTTCCAAGTTCCAGTTAAATTTGCAAAAGAAGTTAAAGGGGTCTCCCCTGCTTGGGACAACATATTAATGATGGAGGACGAAGCAAGAACATTCTCTGAATATCCTCAAGAAGAAAGAATGAGATACTGGAGTAAGGGGTACGAGGAGGTTGCAAAATACATTAAAGAAAAAAATATTTAATTATTTTTCTCTATCGCTTTCTTAATATTGCTCAAATCTTCATACTTTGAAATATTCATAGCATTTTTTACTTCGGTGATTGTTTTTTGGGCAAGAATACGAGAACGGGTAGTTCCTTCGATTAAAGCTTTCTTAACTTCCGCAGGATGTGATTCGTAGAAGGCCCTTCTTTCTCTGATAGGTTGTAAAAACTTGTTCAAAGTATCACTCAATACTTTTTTAATCTCTACATCGCTAATTCCCCCATTTTTGTACACGTTTTTAAAGATTTGTAGCTTTTCTTTATCTTGATAGAAAGCATCTAGATACATAAAAACGACATTCCCTTCAATGTGACCAGGATCAGTGGCTCTGATTCTGGTTGGGTCAGTGTACATTTTGTTAACTTTCTTGATAACAACATCTTCAGGATCAGATAAATAAATGCAGTTGCCCAAACTTTTACTCATTTTAGCTTTACCATCTATTCCTATCAATCGAGGAACTCTTCCGACTAAAGCTTCTGGTTCGGGGAATATTTTTCCATAGATACGATTAAACTTCCTTGCTATTTCTCTAGTTAATTCAATGTGTGGCAATTGGTCGTCCCCTACTGGAACAACATCAGCTTTAGATAAGAGAATATCAGCTACTTGGCTAGCGGGATAGTTATAGAAACCCAAAGAAACATCTTTTTGTAAAAGCATTTCTGATTTAAGGGTTGGATTGCGATCAATCATTCCTTTTGGAGTTATCATGCTTAAAAGCATAGATAGCTCGGCATATTCTGGAACGTAGCTTTGAATAACAAAATTATTCTTCTCAGGATCTAGTCCAACAGAAAGCCAGTCGAGAGCAACCTCGATAACAGAATCTCTGATTCTGGCAACGTCTTCAGCATAATCCCCTAGTGCTTGATAGTCTGCGATAAGGAAGTAACAGGTATATTCTTTTTGTAGCTTAATCCAGTTTTCTAGCGCTCCAACATAGTGTCCAAGGTGTAGTCGGCCAGTCGGTCTCATGCCCGTAAGGATAATTTTCTTTTTGTTCATAATCATTATTTATTGTATTGAATTTATTATATCAAAGATGAAAGGAAAAGAAAACTGAGGGTCTGTTTAGGAGCCCTCAGTTTGAAAGCGTAAAGAAATAGATTTAACTTAAGCTGCTGCGTCAGGTTTTTCAGGTTTTTTCTCTTCTGGCGCTGCTTCCCACTCTTTTTCTTTTTTCAGCTTCTGCTTCGCCTTTTCA
>Ga0172381_10002007_pt1 | contig 23145 bp, 22 predicted proteins | sample Leawel6488metaG_FD_119754 | JGI IMG/M metagenome (GOLD analysis project Ga0172381, IMG submission 119754) | Leachate microbial communities from a municipal landfill in Southern Ontario, Canada - Leachate well 64-88 metaG | ecosystem: Engineered > Solid waste > Landfill > Unclassified | place...
AATGGACAGAGAAAGTTTTCTTAAAGATTTGTCTAAAATGAATGATCTTGATGCGCTTATTTATGTAGGAAAAGCCGTTGTTGGGGAAGCACGTTCTGCGGTACAGGAAAGAATATTGGCAGTTTTGCCGAGTATTTTACCTCAAATTAAGGATTTTAAAATTCTTAGTTATTATTGGCATAAGGTTTATTCAAAAGCACAAACTTTGATAGAAAAAAGAATGGCAGAAATTTTGTCTCAAACTAATGATTTAAAAATTCTTCGTGATTATTTCGGTGTTACTTTATCGGGTAGTAAACCAGAGGGTTTGGTGATGAAAAAAATTAAAGAAATTTCGGATGTAAAATAATTGAAACCGTAATTCATTTTCTATACAATTTGAAGTATTCAAAGGACCTTGCTGGGTGGCAAGGTCCTTTTTACTTTTAGCCGCTTTTCTTTTCCTCATTTTTTTATTAAGATGAAATTATGTTAATTGCGGTTTTGGATAATATTAGAAGTTTATATAATGTCGGCTCTATTTTTAGAACAGCCGATGCTTTTAATATTGATAAAATATATTTGTCGGGCTATACGCCGGCACCGATTAATGACAGACAGAAAAAAGAAATTCATAAAACTGCTTTAGGGGCAGAAGAGTTTATAAAATGGGAAAAATTTGGTAAAACTTGGAAATTATTGGAAAATTTGAAAAAACAGGGATTTTATATTGTTGGCCTAGAAACAGATAAAAAAGCTATTAATATCGCTAAGTTTAATTCATTGGTCAGTCAAAAGAAGATGGTTTTAGTTGTGGGTAATGAAGTAAAGGGATTATCGCAAAAGATATTAAAACGTTGTGATAAAATAGTTAAAATTCCGATGTTGGGCAAGAAAGAATCATTAAATGTATCAGTAGCTTTTGGTATAGCTGCTTTTTATCTAAGAAGATGACAATGTTTAAAAAAATGTTGTTATTTATGCCGCAAATAGATTGCGGCGTTTTTTTATTTTATGGTATAATAATACTGTTAGTCGTTAACTTTTAATTTTTAACTTTAAATTTTTAAATAATAATATGAAAATCGCAATTAATGGTTTAGGAAGAATTGGTCGGGCTTTTTTGAAATTAGCTATGGAAAAGCCGGAAATTGAAGTTGTAGCTATTAATGATTTGGCTGATTTGGAAAATCTGGCTTATTTATTAAAATATGATTCAGTTTATGGGAAATATCATCGTCAAGTTTCAGTAGAAGCAGGTTTTTTGGTTATTGAGGGCAGGAAAATTAAATTTTTACAGGAAAAAGATCCGACAAAATTGCCATGGAAAGATTTGGGAATTGATGTAGTGGTGGAATCTACCGGAGTTTTTGAAACTTTTGAAAAAGCGCAGGCACATCTTATTGCCGGAGCCAAAAGAATAGTTATTACAGCGCCATGTAAGGATGACGATTCCAGTTTAAAAATGGGTGCTACAATTTTGTCTGGTCTTAATGAAGAAAGTTTTCCTAAGGTAAAAATTACTTCTAATGGTTCTTGCACCACTAATGCCGTTGCTCCAGCTATGGCAATTTTATCAGAAGCATTGGGAATTAAGAAAGCTATTTTAAATACTACCCATGCTTATACTGCTTCGCAAAAAATTGTTGATGGTCCGGATGCAAAAGACTGGAGAAGGGGACGAGCTGGCGCAATTAATTTAATACCTTCTACTACCGGCGCAGCTGTGACCGTTGGTAAAGTAATCCCAAGTTTAAGTGGTGTCTTTGACGGAATTTCAGTGAGAACTCCGGTGGCTATCGTTTCTTTAGCTGATATTACTTTTGTTTCTTCTAAATCAACCAGTGTTGAAGAGGTGAATAAAATTCTTAAAGATGCTGCCGCTAATCCGCGTTGGCAAGGGATATTTAAAACAGTGGAAGAGCCGTTAGTTTCTACTGATTTATTAGGCGATCTTTATCCGAGCATTGCTGATTTATCCTATACAAAAGTAGTGGGCGGGGATTTAGTAAAAATTCTTATTTGGTATGATAACGAACTTGGCTATTCTAATAGTTTAATTGATCATGTTATTAAAGCGGGGAAATTTTTATAAATTGTGAAACTATTTATTAAAAAATACTGGCCGTTGATAATTTTACTGATATTTTTCGGTTGGTTGTTTTGGAATTTGTTTTCCAGTCATATGATTCAACAAAAAAGTGATGGCTTGTATTCCGGTGGTTCTACCTGGGGTGATTTAGCTTTGCATACGACTTTATCAACTAATTTTTATGAAAAAGGATTGTCAGGGACTTTATCTAATTATCCGATTTATTCTGGAGAAAAAACTCGTTATCCGTTTTTAATGGATTACATTACAGCTTTATTGATGAAAATTGGCCTGAGTTTACGAATGAGTTTGATTTGGCCGAGTTTTATATTTATTCTTTGTTTTATCGCGGTCTTTTATTTATTGGCTCAAAAAATGACTAAAAGTCGTTTTGCGGCATTTTTTGCGCCTCTAATCTTCTTTTTTAACGGCTCAATCTTTAGTTTGCAGTATTTTTGGCAAGATTTTAAGATATCAGGATTAAAGTTTTTTGATTTTTTGGGGAAAATGAATAAGGAATATGGACATTTAGCTGATTATAAAATTTATTTTTCTAATATTATTGCTGATTATATTTTACCTCAGCGCGCTATTATTTTAGGGCTTTTAGTTGGTATAATAGTAATTTATTTTTTATGGCAATATTGGAAAAGTAAAGAGACAAAAAAATTGATTTATGCGGGTGTGATGACCGGATTTTTACCGATTATTCACACTCATACTTTTATTTCCATAATTTTAATTGCTTTTGGATTGGGATTGATGGAATTAGTTGAACATTATAAAGATTTTAAACATGTTATTGTACGTTGGCTTTATTACGTAATTCCGGCTGGAGTAATTGCTTTGCCATTTGTTTTGTGGTTATTTCCTAGTGGAAGTACTGGATTTTTCAAAATTAGTATTGGTTGGATGAGGGGTGAAGAATTTATTTTATGGTTTTGGTTAAAGAATCTTGGAGTATATATTTTGGCTTTTATTGCCGGCTATGCGATAAGTGGAGAAAAACTTAGAAAGTTTTATTTACCATTTTTAGGATTATTTGTGATTACTAATATTTTTATTTTTCAACCACATTATTATGATAATATGAAAATAATGTTGTGGTGGTTTTTACTAAGTTCTATTTTGATTGGAGCCTTTTTCTCCTATTTGAAAAATAGATTTAAAGGTTGGAGAGCCCTTGTTTTAATTGCCGTATGTTTTATTTTAATAATTCCAACGGGATTTTTATCTGTTTATCGAGAAACATATGTAAGTTGGAAAATGTTTTCTGATGAAGATTTGGCTTTAGTTAATTTTGTGAGAGCTAATACTCCAAAAGATGCTATATTTTTAACATCTGATAAGCATAATCATCCGATTCCATGTTTGGCTGGGAGAAGCATAGTCATGGGTTATCGGGGATGGTTGTGGACACACGGAATTAATTATACAGAAAAAGAGCGTGATATCTTGGTTATTTATCATGCTGAAGTAGGATATGAGAATTTATTGGTAAAATATGGCATTAATTATATCCTTTTAGAGAAAAACAAGACTAATGATTTGGGTATAAATTATGGATATTATATGACCCAGAGTAAATTTCAACCAATTTACGAGAGTGATAATTATATGCTCTTTAAAGTTGGTAATTAATGTAATATAATATAGATATGTTATATTTAGGCACAGATCATAGAGGATTTGAATTAAAAGAAGAAATTAAAAAATTCCTTGGAGAACAGGGGATTGTTTTTGAGGATTTAGGTAATTATCAATTAGATCCCAACGATGATTATACTGATATTGGTTTTTTGGTTGCTAAAAAAGTTGCAGAGAAATCAGATGAAAATCGTGGAATTTTACTTTGTGGTTCTGGTATTGGAGTGGTTATCGCAGCTAATCGTATTAGGAGTGTGCGAGCTGGTTTATGTTTGTCGCCATGGATGGCTGAACATGGCCGACAAAATGAAGATATAAATGTTTTAGCGATAGCCTCTAATTTAACTGATTTGGAAATCAGCAAAAATATTATAAAAACCTTTTTAAATACAGATTTTATCTTGAAAGAAAATTATATTCGCCGTAAAAAAGAATTGGACGAATTTTAAAATATGAAATTAATTCCTACTATTAACGAAGAATTGTTTGAAGAAATAAAACGCAAAATGGAAATTATTGCGCCATTTACAGATTGGATTCAAATTGATATCAGTAATAATACTTTTACTCCGCGGATGACTTGGAATAACCCCCAAGATTTATTAACTATTCAGAGTTTATTAAATATAGAAGTGCATTTAATGATTGCTGATCCGGAAAATGTTTTGGAGGAGTGGTTAAGGATTCCCAGTATAAAAAGAGCGATTATTCATTATGAAGCTACGGATAATATTGAAAAGAATTTGGAAATAGCTGAAAAATACGGTAAAGAATTGGGTTTGGCTGTTAATCTAGAAACAGGTTGGGAATTATTAATGAAATATTTAGATAGGATTAATTTTATTCAATTATTAGCTGTTAACCCGGGATTGGCTGGTCAAGAATTTCATTTAAGGATTTTGGATAAGATAAAAACTTTGAGAGATTATAAGAAAAATGTTATTATAGAAATAGATGGAGGAGTTAATTTTAATATTGCTAAATTGGTAAAAGAGGCTGGAGCAGATATTATTAATTCCAGTAGTTTTATATTTAAAAATCCGGATATTTCTAGTATTGTTAAGCAATTAAAAGAAGTTTAAAAATAAATAAAAAAATCCGCTCTCACGAGGGCAGAGCGGATTTCATTTAGTAATCAAATGTTTTTGGAAACTGAATGGCAATAAAAAAACAAATTGAGAAGGCCACAAGGGTAATTCCTAACATTACGGCGATAAAATTAATTAAACTATTTTTATTAGGCAAAAGAACTATTGAATCTACACCGATTTTTATCAGAAAGATGCCAAGAGTAAATAATACAATTAAGGTAGCGAAGGGATCATTTTGCATATTTTGTCTCCATTAAGAATAAGCCAATGACAGCCAAAAGTAAGTATCAATAAGGCAATTAAAGAACAGACAATGTAAAATAGATGGATGAACCATTTTTTATCCATTTTAAAAATAGTTGCTATAACAAGCAGAATACATAAAAATATAATTAGAGGAGCAAGTGGATAGAGATAGTAATTAAAAAGAGCGCTAAAATTCATTTTTTCCTCCATATGAAATAAGATTTTAAGCCACTAATTACATTATATAACTAAAATATTAAAAAGTCAATGGGATGTTGAAATGATATATTAATTTTTTCCATGTTTATAATAAAAAAGAATAATTTAATAATGATAATTATTTCAATCTTATTTTTAGGCTATTTTTCTACCACCGTAGCTCTTTCGGATATTTCTCCATTTCCACCACTTCCTACTGGTATAAATAATGCTCAATTTATTTCTCAATCCATCCCAACAATTATGAATGCGGGGCAGACTTATCAAGTTTCCGTTATTATAAAAAATACAGGCACAACAACGTGGAATAAAGAGTCTCTTTATCGACTTGGTTCACAAAATCCTCCGAACAATGCAACTTGGGGTAATGCAATTTATTATAGTCCCAGTTGGCCTGAAATTAGTAGAATAGAATTAGCAGATAGTGAACAAATTTTACCAGGAGCAACAAAAATTTTTTCTTTCAATGTAAAGGCTCCGGCTTCACCGGGTAATTATAATTTCCAATGGAAAATGGTAAAAGATGGAGTAGAGTGGTTCGGAGACTCATCTCTTAATATGTCAATTAGCATAGTAGCTACTAATTTACTTGATTTATCTATTGAACCTAAACGTGTTTTTCCAGCTGGTTATGATTGGGGGACGGGAGTTGCTCTTGCTGATATTAATGGTTCTGCGGGTAATGAATTGATTGTTGGTGCTTGTGAATCTTACGATTCGGGGCAATTAATTGGTAAGGTTTTAGGATATTTACCAACTAATAGTATTGTATGGAGTCATGCATCTCCAAGTCAGTGGTATATCGGTGGGATTGATGCTGGTGATATTAATGGTGATGGAGATGATGAGGTGGTTGTTGGTTATTTGTCACCGTTGACTTCCAGTATTGCTGAGGCAGTAAATAAAGATGGTGGTGTTTTATGGAGTTATATTTATCCTAACGGTATGATAAGAGCAGTGAGAATAGGTGAGCTTTCGTCAGCTTCTGGGAAGGAAGTGTTGTTGGCAGGTGGTGGTAATTCCGGTGGTGGAGAAATTATTCTTCTAAATTCATCTGGGGGAGAAATATGGAAAAAGGAGTATGAATGCCAAGGGTTTCGTTGTAAACTTCAAGCAGCGAGAATAGCCGATGTTAACGCGGATGGTGTAAATGAAATAATTGTTGTAGGGGGTTGGGGAGAATATGGTAATGTACGTTTAATGGATAAGAATGGAAATGAATTGTGGAAGATTAATGTGGGTGAAGATACATTGGGTGTAGGTGTTGGTGATATGAATTCTAACTCAGGATTAGAGATAGTGGTTGTTTCGGGTGAAAGAACTGGCGCTGGTGGATATAATAGAATCACATTGCTTAATGCTAATGGAAGCATTGCTTGGCAGAAGTCTCTAACAGTTCCGGCTTGGTCTGCTGCAGTGGGGGATATAAATTTGGATGGTAAAAATGAAATATTTGTAGGTTATGGTACTCATGACGCTAGTCCAACAACTAATGATTTTGGAGGGGTAATGGTTTTTAATAATGTTGGAGAATTTATGGCTAATGCTTCATTACCCAGCTCAGTTAAATTTATAGAATTTGGTGATGCTAATGGAGATGGGAAAAAAGATATTGTTGCGAGTTGTGATTGCGGAGGAGCTTATGTTATTTCCAGTAAAGCACAACTGACCACTAGCCCCACTTGTAGTCTTTCGGCTAGTCCTTCTTCTATTGTTTCTGGTAGCTCTAGTGTCTTGTCTTGGTCCTCGATGAATTCAACTAGTTGTAATGCTTCTTGGACAACCTCAACTACTACATCAGGGACAAAAAGTGTTTCCCCGTTATCATCAACTACTTATAATATGACTTGTGTTGGAGTCGGAGGTTCTGTCAATTGTTCAAAGGCTATAACTGTTACTACTTCTACGTCTACTCCCACCCCTACCCCCACGCCTTCTTCAACCCCAACGCCTGCTTCTATGGTTAATCTTTTAGCTAATAATTCCGATGGTTCTATTAATATTGTATACAATACTTCTGCTAATTTATCTTGGACCTCAACTAATGTGACTAGTTGTGCAGCTTCTAATGGATGGTCTGGCACTAAATCAACTTCCGGTTCAATCTCTACTGGTAACCTCATATCTTCTAAAACATATACTATTACTTGTACAGGAACTAATACTTCTGTCTCTGATAGTGTGACAATTAATTTATCCAGTGTTTCTACTCCCACTCCAACATCAACTCCGATTCCTTTTATAACACCAACTCCAACTCCCGTAATTATTCCTACTCTTCCAACTAATCCCACTCAAATTGATTATCAAAACTTACTTGATGCTTTACTTAAACAGTTATCTTTTTTGCAAGGACAATTATCCACTCAACTAGGAAGTAATAATTATCAATTCACTCATAATTTACAATTAGGTGATTCTGGTGAAGATGTTACTCAATTACAAATATTCTTAAAGGCTCAGGGTACAGATATCTATCCTGAGGGATTAGTATCTGGATATTTTGGTAATCTTACAAAATTAGCTGTTCAACGTTTTCAGAAGAAATATGAAATTGTTTCTTTTGGAAATGAATGGACTACTGGTTATGGAATGGTTGGTCCTAAAACGCGATTAAAATTAAATGAGTTATTGTGATAAATTAATTAAAAGTTAGTGAAATATCAAATATATGAAAGATGTTTTAGTAATTGGTTCGGCCACAAGAGATTTATTTTTTGAAGGAGTGCCTTTTGTGGAGGTAAAAAGTAAAAAATTTAAAGTAGGCAAGGGGATTGCTTTGCCTTATGCTGGGAAAGTAAAAGTGCCGAAAATTACTTTTACTATCGGCGGAGGAGGCGCTAATGTAGCCGTGACTTTTGCGAGACAAGGTTTTAGTACCATTTGTATTTCTAGTGTTGGTCAAGATAATGGTGGTGAAGAAGTTATTGAAAAATTAAAAAAAGAAAAAGTTGATGCTAAATATTTTCAAATAGATAAAAATAATCCCACTGCTTATTCCACAATATTTTTGGATAAAAGTGGAGAAAGAACAATTTTGAGTCATAAGGGAGCGGGGGATGAAATATCAGAGAAAAGAATCCCTTGGAATAATAAAATAAAGGCGTGTTGGATGTATTTATCATCTTTGGCGGGTAATAAAAATCTTTTAATAAAAGCGACTAATTTTGCCGCTAAGAATAAAATGTTTTTGGCTACTAATCCAGGCATGGGTGAATTGAAGAATTTTCGTTTAATGCCCAGATTGTTAAAACGTTTTGATGTTTTTGTTTTAAATCAGGAAGAGGCTTCATTTTTGGCTGACGTCCCATATAAAGATGAAAAGAAGCTATTTAAGCGTCTAGATGATTTGATTGAGGGTTTAGTAGTAATGACTAAGGGGCCGAAAGGATTGACTATTTCAGACGGTAAACATATGTGGCAAGTGGGTATTTATAAAGAAAAAAGAGTGGCTGATAGGACTGGCGCCGGAGATTCTTTTGCTTCAGGTTTTGTCTCAGCTTTTATTGATAAAAAAATTAAGAAAGTGGGGAATCGTAGTATTTTTGAAGAAAAAGATATTGAAGCAGCTATTAAAGCTGGAAGTGCCAATGCTACTTCAGTAGTAGAATATGTGGGAGCTCAGACTGGTATTTTGAGAAAATCAGATTTGAAAGATAAGAGATGGAGAGATTTGAAAATTAAGAAAACGGAAATTATTTAGTATTAAAAAAGAAGACCTCGATCACAAGTTGCGACCGGGGTCTATTTTTATAAATTATAGGAGAAATTCGAAGGTGATGCCACCGCTTTTGATGGCTCCCAGAGAAGCAGAAGCTTTCATTCTCCAGTGTTTGCTGATGTTGATATTGATTCCACTGGAAAAAAGTATGGTATTGAATGATTTGGCTTTGGTTGAGAATTCTTGGGTATCGTTACTGTCATTGTAATTCAAGAATTTGGATACATATGCTCCTTGCATAGTCGTTTTATAAGAAACATAACCAATATCAATCCAGGGTGAAATATGCTCGTTGTGAATTTCAATTCGTCCCCCAGCTTTCCATGTTTCATTTTGGACTTTATTGAAATTAACTGATACTTCGTCTAAGTAATAATCTTTTCCAAGCCATTGCTGTTGTTCTCGATTGTAGAGAAGTTTCATGTGGAAGTTTTTTGTATTGAACAAAGAGTATTCACCAAAACCCGATACACCAAATTTATCCGTTTTGAAGATATGAACTTCAAGTCCCATGGCAGTAAATAAAGTGTTGTATGGTAGAGAAGTGTTTGGATTACCAAGATATTCATTGTAATTCAAGTCTTCATAATCAGCATTACTATAAAAATATTTATCTTGCCATCTTGTTCTGTATCCGCCCGATATTTCTTCAGTTATTTGGGCAACTCCAGCCTTGATATAAATGCCGAAGATTTGATTGTTTACCATTAATTTACCGAAGAGTTTATCTTGTTTTTCAACGGACTTTACATCAAGAAAATTGAGAGTATAGAAACCTTTCAGGGAAAATTCATCAAAATCATACCTCATTTCATAATGAAAAACTGCAAAATCGTCAAAAACTATCAGGGTGGAAGAAGATTCTGCACCAAAACTCAATTCAATCCCTTCGTGAGAAGTAGAAGAAAGATTGACGAAAAGTAGAAACATCACACACAGGAAAACTGTGATTTTTTTCATTTACATCCTCCTTGACTTATTAAATTTTTAATGCTTTTCAGCTTCCGTATAGGATACTACATTAAGAAAAATTAGATGTCAATATTTTAGTGGTTATCTAAATTAATGTAAAAAAAGGAGCCTTGACAGTTGTCTTGGCTCCTCGAAGTTCATTTTTTGGAGGTCTTGGAGGCAGTGGGAATTGTTTTCATTTGGAATCCGAATTCAAGAAACGGAAATCCAAGGAAACGCATTCCTAGACGGAAAAGATAGGTGCAGGAATTGGAAATGCAGGGGTGTGTGGTGTTTTTGGTAACCGTCGGTTTTTTCGCCTTCTCCTTGAGGGTAACCGCAGTTTTTTTCTGGGTGGGCTTGTCCGCAATTTTGACAGCCGATTTACTCATTGCCTTTTGAGGAGTAATGGATTTTTCCGGCGTTGGTTTGATTGCTGGCTTTGGTGCAGGTTCGGCCACAGATTTGACGATAGCCGGAGCTTTTTCCATCTTGTTGGGTGAATAAGAAATCCTGATGCTGAAGCCGCGTTTGGCTCCGAAGCTGCCGCTAACCATAGCTTTCAGATTGCGTGTTAGCACAGCGCTGAGTCCACCCTCTGCGAACCATTTGGTTTCCGGCTTGGTCATTAGTTTCCAGTCCTGATTATAGTCGATATTAACCAGGTTTTGTTGGTAGAAGTAACGGCTTTTACCGGAAACTTCTTTTTTCTCATCAAAATATCCGATGGCTCCTGTTACTTCCAATTTTTTGGAAAGATTCAGGGCTGCGAATACTTTAATTTCAGCCATCTGAAGTTTCATAAAATTTCCCTTAACAGAAAACTCCATTTTCGCTTTGTCCCAGTCATTGAATTTGTACTGGAGCGGAAAGGAAAAATCGAAATTCGGAAGTGAGAGATAACGTCCCTCAACTCCTGCTTCCCAATTTTTCCCCTTCAGGATACTGAGTCTGGAGCCAACATACCAAAACAGTTGGTACTTGCTTTTGGCGCTCACTGAATCGCCGAGACAGACCTGCGAATCCGGAGATTCGCCGAACTGTGTGATGAAATTGGAATTCACCACATATTCGGGTTGATTCAAATTCAGGCCGATTTTGGCAAAACCGATTCCCGCGAACAGATTCACTCTCTGGTTTAAGAGTGAGCGATCAAGTTCTGCGGCAATGCTCTGCCAAGTCTGATTGCCGGAAGTCTTGTTCATCAGCATTTCATACTCGTATTTGCAATCCTGGCTGAGAACATGACTGTACTTCAGAAAAGAAGCGGGCTCGTAGATGACGGGGGCGTCCCAAGATTCGGTTTTGACACCGAATGTCCAGGAATCCTTGTCAGCCAGAAGGCCCATGGAAAACAGAAAAACAAACAGACAGATGATTGTGATTTTTTTCATCTTAACCTCCTATAGTTAGATGTATTAGTTACTGCCCTTATTGTATCAGATATTTAAAGAAAAGTCAACCCCCACTTATTTATAATTAAGGGCGATAATATATAGTGATTTATGCACAAAAAATCAGGATTTGACTAGTAAAAAGTGATATAATATGTATATGGATATTTTGATTAAAAATGGCTTAATGATTGATGGTTCTGGCAAGGAAGGAGAGAAAAAAGATGTTTGGATAAAAGGCGATAAAATCGCTAAAATTGGAAATTTTAAAAATAAAAAAGCAGAAGTAATAATTGATGCTTCTGATTCTATTGTAGCCCCGGGATTTATTGATATTAATAATGATTCTGACCACTGTTTAACAATTTTTACACAACCCGAGCAAGAGAGTTTATTGAAACAGGGGATTACGACTATTATTGGAGGAAATTGTGGTTCGTCTTTAGCTCCGTTAATTCGTGGAGATTTGAAAAGTATTAGAAAATGGACTGATCCGAATCAAATAAATATTGATTGGCAAAGTGTTTCGGAGTTTTTAGAAAAATTAAATCAAAAAAAAATAGGTGTCAATTTCGGTACTCTTATTGGACACTCCACGATTCGTCGGGGGATTATTGGTGATGAATTGAGAGATCTTGATGAAAAAGAATTAGAACAAATGAATTATGTAATGGAACAAGGATTAGCAGAAGGAGCTTTTGGAGTTTCTACTGGTTTGAGTTTTAGTCATTCACATCTCACGCCTTTTAATGAAATATCAGACATTTTAAAGCTTACAAAAAAATATAATGTTTTATATGCCACACATCTTCGCTCGGAAAAAGAAAATTTATTATCAGCTATTTCAGAAATAGAAGATTTAGCAATGGATATGAATTATCAAATGCCAAAAATTGAAATTAGTCATTTAAAATCATATCGTGGTTTTGAAGAAGAATTAAATTTAAGTTTGGCTGTTATCCAAAGCTTGAAAGAGAAAGGAGTTGATATTAGTTTTGATATTTATCCTTATATTGCTATTGCCGGGCCACTTTATCTTTATTTGCCGGATTGGGCGATTAAGGGTGGGTTAGAAGACATGATGAAAAATCTTAGAAATGATTTTTCTAGAAAAAGAGCGGCGGATGAATTAAAGAAAAAGAAATACAATTATTCTTCTATTATTGTTTCAGAAATGCCTAAGTCTCTGGCTTTTGTAGGGAAAAGTATTCATGAGTTAGCACGCATGAGAATGATTGCTCCAGAAGAAATGATGATAGAAGTGTTAAAGGCCGGCGAGGGCAGGGTGATTGTAGCCGACGAATGCTTATCGCGTATGGCCACTTATTGGCTTTTAAAGAATTCTTTAAGCATTGTAGCTTCTAATGGTGAAGGGTTGAATTATGCTGATAAAAAGCCGAATTTCTTGCCTCATCCGCGTTCTTTTGGTGCCTTTCCCAAGTTTTTAGCTGAAACACGGGATAATAAATTAATGGAATGGCCGGAAGCTATTAAAAAAATAACCTCTGAGCCAGCGAGAAAATTGGGAATTAAAAATAGAGGAGTGATTAAGAAAGGAGCTTGGGCTGATTTAGTTATTTTTAATCCTCAAAATATTAATTCTTCTGCCTCTATTGAATTTCCTTATCAAGAACCAAAGGGAATTGATTTTGTTATTGTTAACGGAGAATTGGCTATTAATAAATCTCATTTTACTGGAATGAAAGTAGGAAAAATTTTGAAACATCAGCAATAAAATATGAAAATAAAAGCTGATATAAATTTTATAATTATTATTTGTATTTTAACGGCTATTGGTTTTGCTGTACTTTTAAGCGCCTCATTTATTTTGGGTAAGAACAACTTTGATGATCCATATTATTATTTCAAGCATCAATTATTACTTGGAGGAGTATTTGGTTTAATTGGCGCCGTTGTTACTAGTTTTATTTATTATCGCTTTTGGGAAAAAGCTTCTCTTTTTTTAATGTTTGCGGCTATCATTGCTATGATTTTAGTTTTTACGCCTTTAGGTATGGAATTAAAAGGAGCGAGAAGATGGATTGAAGTCGGTTCTCTTACTTTTCAACCAAGTGAATTATTAAAAATTGCTTCTATTATTTATCTTTCAGCTTGGATTTCTAAAAGAGGAAAAAAAATAAATAGTTGGAGTGAGGGATATCTACCGTTACTTTTTTTTCTGGGAATAATATTCGTTTTATTCTTTTTGCAAAAATCAATGAGCACTACCATTATTACAGTTTTATCTTTAGGAGTCGTTTATTTCTTAAGTAAAGTGAAAATGAGATTTGTGTTAATGTCTGTTGCGATTGCTTTAGTGGGATTGGGACTCTTTATGTTTTTTGGTGGACATCAAATGACTAGGGTTTTAAGTTTTTTAGGAGTAGGTGATCAACCGGACACTCGTGATTATCATATTAATCAGGCTTTGATAGCGGTTGGTTCTGGGGGATTGACGGGAGTGGGATATAATAATGCCGTGAGTAAATATAATTTTTTACCGGAACCAATGGGAGATTCTATTTTTGCGGTGATTGCGCAAGAAGGGGGATTTGTAGTTTCCGTTTTTATTATTGGACTGTATATTCTTTTATTTTTAAGAGGAATGAAAATATCTATGAATAGTCCTGATAGATTTTCTCAATTGGTAGCAGCGGGGATAATAGTAATGGTAATGACACAGGCATTTGTGAATATAGCTTCTATGTGTAAATTGATACCTTTAACGGGTCAACCCTTGCCATTTATGAGCTATGGAGGCACTAATTTAGCGGTTCTTTTGACTTCAATGGGAATAATTGTTAATATATCTAAGTACGCGCGAAAGGCTTAAATAATGGCCTGATTTTTGATAATTCTATGGAAAAAATTAAAGATATAAAGATAAAAATTATATTAACAGGCGGGGGTACTGGTGGACACGTGTATCCACTAGTGAGTGTTTTTCGTTCTTTAAAAGAAATTGCTAGCCAAAAGTTGTTAACAATTGATGCTTTGTATATGGGTGCTGATGGTTTTGCTAAAGAAGAATTAGAAAAAGAGGGGATAAAGGTAAGAGTGATTTCATCTGGGAAAATGCGTCGTTATTTTTCCATTTTGAATTTTTTCGATATTTTTAAATTATTTTTTGGATTTTTTCAAAGTTTATGGTTAGTTTGGAAATTCATGCCGGATGTAATATTTAGTAAAGGGGGATATGGTTCAGTACCAGTAGTAATAGTGGGATGGATTTATCATATTCCTGTTTTTATTCACGAATCTGATTCTATCCCAGGATTAAGTAATAAAATTGCCACTAAATTTGCTGCTAGAATTGGAGTTTCTTTTCCCAATGCTTTAGAATATTTTCCGGCAGAAAAAACAGCCATGGTGGGTAATCCCATTAGAACAGATCTACTTTATAAAGTTAAGAGAGAAGATGGAATAAAACATTTCGGTTTTATTAGTGATAAGCCAGTTGTTTTGATTTTGGGTGGATCTCAGGGATCACAAAGAATCAATGATTTAATTTTGGAGATATTGTATGACTGCATTAAAAATGATGTACAGATTTTGCATCAGACGGGAGAGAAAAATTATAGAGAAGTATTGGCTGAGGCGAAAATGATTATTGGTAATTTACCGGATCCATATCCCAAGTATTATCAAGCCAAGAGTTTCTTTAATGAAAATGAATATGCTTTGGCATTGGCTGCTAGTGATTTAGTGGTTGCTCGAGCTGGTAGCGGAACTATTTTTGAATTATCAGCTACAAAAAAACCTTCTATTCTTATCCCATTACCAGAAGCGGCCTCTGATCATCAAAGAGAGAATGCCTTTGCTTATCAAAAAGCTGGCGCCTCTATTGCATTTGAAGAAAAAAATATATTACCAAATATGTTTTTAAAAGAGATGATTGATTTACTTCACGATAAAGAAAAACTCGCTGATTTAGGAAATCGCGCCAATATGTTTTCTCAACAAAATCCTGCGGAAAATATTGCCAAAGAGATATTTAAGATCTTAAAAGTTAATGTATGACCAGGATGGTAGAATTTCAAAATGGCGCCAAAGGCGCCAAAAATAACCTGGTATTAAATATAAAGTCCAACTAAAGTAATATTTGTGAATTTCAGTACGATAATTATATATTATTTGAAATTTCACTACCTGGTATGATGACTCCTCGCAGAGAGACAATTAAAAATCCGAGAGTGCGTATTGCCCCTTCTCCAACGGGATATTTTCACATTGGTACGGCTAGAACAGCGCTTTTTAATTGGCTTTTTGCTAAGAAATATGATGGTAAGTTTATAGTACGTATTGAGGATACAGACAAAGAAAGATCTAAGCTCGAGTTTGAGAAAGATATTATTGAACAAATGAAGTGGTTGGGATTAAGCTGGGATGAGGGGGTAGAAGTAGGTGGAGATTTTGGGCCATATCGTCAAAGCGAATGTTTAGATTTATATGAAAAATATTTGCGTCAATTAGTGAAAGAAAATAAGGCTTATTATTGTTTTTGCTCAACTGAAGAATTAGAAATTAAAAAACAAGAAATGGTGACACGGGGGGAATCTCCTAAGTACGATGGTTCTTGTCGCAATCTTTCTGCCGAAACAATAGAGGAAAAATTAAAAAATAAAATTCCTTATGTTATCAGAATAAAAACTCCTGATAAAAAAATTGCTTTTAATGATATAATTAGAGGCAAGGTAGAATTTGATTGCTCTTTATTTGGTGATCAGGTAATCGCTAAAGGATTTCATGAGCCTCTTTATAATTTTGCCGTAGTGATTGATGATCATCATATGCGTATTTCTCATGTGATTAGAGGCGAAGATCATCTTTCTAATACGCCTAAACAAATTATTTTATATGAAGCTTTAGAATGGGAAACACCGGAATTTGGTCATTTGCCTTTAATTTTAGCACCAGACAAATCAAAAATGTCCAAGCGTTTTGGGGATGTATCAGTAGCGGAATACAGAAAAACAGGATATTTACCAGAAGCTTTATTTAATTTTATAGTTTTTTTGGGATGGCATCCAGAAGAAAAACCGGGAGAAGTTATTAGAGAAATATTAACTAAAGAAGAAATATTAGAATCATTTGATATTAAAAGAGTTCAAAAAGGTGGGGCCATTTTTAATATTGATAAGCTAAATTGGATTAATAGTGAGTATATAAAAAAATTATCTACCAATGATTTAATGGAAAAATCATTGCCGTTTTTGGAAGAATCTTTTGGTAAAGAAATTTTTACTGACCAAAAATATTTAAAAAAGGTAATTGAATTACATAGAGAAAGAATAAAAAAACTCTCGGATTTGCCAGAGTTAATAGGATATTTCTTTAATTTACCTGATTATCCAAAAGAATTATTGATTTGGAAAGACAGCATTTTAGAAAATACTAAAGGTAATATTGACTTTTTAATTAATATATTTTCTGATTTAAAAAGTGATAATTTTACTAAGAGTCAATTAGAGGCAATTATTATGCCGGAAGCCGAAAAACGAGGCAGGGGAGAGCTTCTGTGGCCTCTACGCGTGGCTTTAAGTGGAATGAAGAACTCTGCCGGACCCTTTGAAATCATGCCTATTTTAGAGAAAAAAGAAACTTTGAGTCGTTTGAAAATAGCGCTAGAAAAAATACAATGAAACAATTTTTTAAATCAGCGATAAAAATACTGCTTATTTTTGTTATCTTAACCGTTAATTTTCAAACGGCTTATTCTAGTAATTACGATGAATTACAAGCGCAAATTAATACTAAAAAAGAATTGTTAGAACAATTAGAGGCAGAAGAAGCCAAATATAATGAAGAACTATCTAAAACCCAGGCTACTAAAGGTACTTTAAGTACGGAATTAAAGAAAATTAAGGCTAATTTAGATAATTTGAATTTTAAAATTAAGGTTACCAATACTCAGATAGAAACTTTAACCTTAGAAATAGATAAGCTAGGATTGGAAACTCGTAATACCGAACAAGAAATAGATTTTAAAAAAGAGATTATGGCTAAAAATATCAGAAATCTCTATGAGCAAGATCACAGCGGTACTTTAATAGCTATGTTTTTAAAAAATGATAGCTTATCCGATACTATGTTAGATGTGGAAAATATGATTAATTTTGGTAAGGGCATTGAAGAGGCATTGTTGGAATTGCAAATGCTTAAAGAAGATCTAAAGAATCAGAAGATAGAAACAGAGGCCAAGAAAAAATCTATGCAAGCGGCTCAGGTTAATCTGAGTAGTCAGAAAAAAATAGTTTCTGTTGTTCAAAATGAAAAAACTGATCTCCTAAATCAAACTAAGAGTCAGGAAAAAAATTATCAGAATTTGTTGAGTGAAATTGAAAAAAATCGTATGGATATCGAAGCGGAAATGAGTCGTCTAGAAGAAGCGTTAAAAGCGGAAATTGATCCCAATTTACTTCCTAAGGGTGAAAAAGGCATCTTACAACAACCAGTTAAGGGAATAATATCTCAAGGGTATGGTATTACTGCTGCTTCTAAATATTTTTATAGTAAAGGAAATTATAAAACTATTGCTCATAATGGCGTAGATTTTGCTGCTAGTGTTGGCACTACAGTTTATGCTGCAGAAGATGGAGAAGTGATAGCTGTTGGCAATCAAGATAAATATTGTTATCGTCGTGGTTTTGGAAAATTTATCGTAATAAAACATAATAATAACCTAACAACTCTTTATGCTCACTTATCTTTACAATTAGTAAAAGTCGGTGATACGATTAAAAGAGGGGAGGCCATTGGTTATGTGGGTAATACGGGATTTTCTACCGGGCCACATCTTCATTTTTCTGTTTATTTCGGCCCAACTTTTAGAATGAGTTCAATTAGTACTTGTGGATTAACGCCAATTGGTGGTACTGTAAATCCAATGAGTTATATTTAGTCGCAATTATTTAATATCAATAAAATTGTGCGACACAATATTTTAGTTATTTTAATATTAGTTTTATTAATAGGGCAGGCAAGTCCGATTTTTGCTGAATTTAATATTAATAATAATGAACCCATCGTAAATCCTGATTATGTTAATTCAGATAAGCTAAAGGGTATTTTACCGGAATCTGTGCAAAATTTTATAAATGGTGCTGAAAATGTTGGTTCTGGAGTAGTTCAGCAAGGCGCTGATATTGTTACCGGTAAGAAGTCCATAGATATTAACCCTATTTGGTGGCAAAAGGTTAAGGATAGTATTGCTAATGCCTGGGAGAAGATTAATTCCGTGGTTGGCATTAAAGGATTTTTAATCAAGGCTAAGGATGTAGTTGCGTCATTATTAAAAACTATTTGGGGATTCTTTCGCGGAATATTTTCTTATAGGATAATTAGTCAATTAAGAGCATAAATATATGAGAAGCCGAGGATAATACCTTAGCTTTTACTGTACTTGATGTGTCGCAAAACCTCTGTTGTGCGACGTAATCTATATAGTAAATAGACTGTTTTTATACGCTTCCCCCTCGATTTTAGTAGACGACAAAAAGACTCCGATAATAATATCGGAGTCTCATGTTTTATTTATACTCAGCCGGAGTTCCTTTGAGGAATTTTTTTATTACTTTATAACTAACAGCTATTCCGATTTGATCTATTTCTCCCACGCCCATATAGAAGATTCCTATTAATTCCCCTCTTTTGTTTATTACGGGGCTTCCGGACATGCCTTTTATTACCTTAGAATCTAAAAATATATCATCATTATTATAATTGATAATTTCCCCCTTTAAAGCGCAAGCAATGCCAAGTGGGTACCCAATAATTCTTACATTTTCTCCTATTTTACTGGAAGAATGGGCAATTTTAAAAGACTTTGCATACACGGGTGTCTTGATTAATGCTAGATCGCATTTTTTATCAATTTTTATTATTTCTCCAATTTGATGGCTGAAAAATGGTTTAGAGCTTTTATCTTGAAAAAGATGAGCTACAGTTAAAACATAATTATTTTTTATATGTACTCCATTACCAAAAACTAATATACCTTTTTTTACTTTTTCAATACCGACTGCATCAAAATTTCCTAGATTAACAATAAATTCAACACAACCATTGATTTCAGTAATTTTATTTTGATTTTTCAAATCTACATCCGAACATCTTTTAATGACAATAATAGTACTTGCAATAACCCCCAAGATTAAAATAAATATGAGTAATCGATTAGTTCTAGTCCTCTCTATTTTAACCATATTCCCCTCCTTATTTAATGTATTAATTGCTAATTTAATCTTATTCTCTTTTATTCAAAAATCAAGCAAATGCCTTGTTGTATTTATTTAAATCTTGGTCTATATTGAAATTAGAATCATTAAAATAAGGAGGCAAAAGTGCTAAATAATAGATGCTTTAATCTTAAAAAACACATTAAAACAATGATAATATTAATAGCATTTTTATGCTTATTAGATGTTCTAACTACTCTCTATGGTGTATATTGTGCTGGTGGTTTTGTAGAGGAAGTGTGTCCTTTGGCTGACTTAAATAATTCCATTAATAAAATGAGGGTTGCAGGTTCGCTGGTTTTCAGTGTTTTAGTACTAATTTTTGTTTTATTTTTTAATCTTTGGCAATATAAGATTATCAAAATACTTTTATTGATTTGGTTGATACGTTGTATCGCTACAATCATAATTAATAGTTATGCAATTTATACACTTTTATCCCCAATATCATATTAATAAACCACCCCTTTTTGAGGTGGTTTTGTTTGTAAAAAAATCATAATTAACCTAAAATAATATTATGCGTATTTCCTACTCTAGCTTAGATGTTTTTGAGAATTGTCCTAAGCGATTTGAATACCAAATCATTGAGAAAATAAAGGTTCCTAAGACTAAGGAGCAGGTTTTTGGTACTACTTTACACTCCACTTTGAAGTATTTATACGACCAATCCCCTGTTTTCCCCTCTTTAGACGATGTTTTTAACTACTTTAATATAGAATGGAAAGATGCTTCCCAAAAAGTTTCCTGGCATGATGAGAAAGAAAAAAATGCTTATTTTGTTGATGGTCAAAGAATTCTAAGAGAATTTTATCAAAAGAATATTCCAGATCATAAATCTACTATTATTGCTTTGGAATCTCGTTTTGAAGCGCCCATTGAGGACGCTGGTAAAGAGACTAGTCATATCTTAACCGGTATTATTGATAGAGTGGATAAGATTAAAGAAGGAGTTTTTGAGATTATTGATTATAAAACTAATAAAAAAATGCCTGGTGCATCTGTGGTTGATAATAATTTTCAACTTTCTATTTATACTTTAGGATTTTTTAAACGCTGGCCGGATTTGACTCAATTAGAAAATATTAATTTAAGTTTGTATTTCTTAAAACACGGAGAAAAAATGAGTACTAAACGTACTCATGAAGAAATTGAAGCAGTTAAAGCCAGGGTTTTGAAAAATATTGCGGAAATTGAAAAAAATTATTTTCCTCCCATCCCCTCTGCTTTATGCAATTATTGTTCTTATAAAAATATTTGCCCGATGTGGTCGCATCTATACCAACAACAAACTCCGGCTGATGAAGAAATTAAAAAAATGGTGGATGAATACTTTGTGTTAAAAAGCGCCAATGACCAAACTGACGACAAATTAGCGGAAATTAAGCAACAAATTAATGTCTATTTAGAGAAAAAAGGCTTAGATAGAGTATTTGGAGATGAGGGTTTTATTGTAAAAACCAGTCAAATTAAGGAAGAATATGATTGGGAAAAAATCAGACCAATATTAGAAAAACGCGGAATTTGGGCAGAGGTTTTAGGTTTGGATAAGAAAAAATTTGAATCTTTATTAAAAAAATTACCTAATGATACTTTACAAGAAATTGAAACAGCTAAAACTAAAACTCGTACTGTTAAGATATTAAAAGCCATGAAAAAATCTCTGGAAAAGATAAAAAGAGATTTGAAAGAGTAATTTGTTGACAACAATCGATGCCAATATACTAATTAATACGAATAATACTAATAAAATTGTGTTTTTTAGATAAAAGAAATCCGACCCATAGGCGGTCGGATTTTTGAGTTTTAAATTAGTTTTATACAAATACCTTTAATATCCCCGGTTTCTGTAAACCAAACGCTTGTTACGCATATTCTATTATCTTTTAATAAATTCTGGATAATAGATCCTAACTCCTTATGCGTATAGCTTATGGTTTGTTTACGAAGTTTTTCTTCTAAAACAGAGAGCGGGATTGCATCGAGGAACCCATCGCATTTAAGTAAATCAAGAATTTCTTTTTCTAAATCAACATTAATTACCTTATTAGCCATTTTTACCTCCCTTTAAACTTTTTCTATATATTCACAGAATATTCCCGGTCTTTTGATAATAACCCCCTCATTTTCTTCTGCAGAGGTGAATTTTGCCCATCCCGGCACCATCCTTATTTTTCCAGTTTTTATCAATTCTATAATGATTACTCCAAATTCCAATTCATTAAAAACAATGTCTTTTTCTAATTTCATTTGTAATGCTTGTATGGATATTTCTTTATTCACAGTCAAAGCATTGAGTATTTCTTGAGTTAAACACGATACTAATCTTTTTTTAGCCATTCTTTGCCTCCATATTTTTAATTTAAATAACCAATTACATTATAATCCATATTTATTCTATTGTCAAATTGTTTACAACAAGCAATACTAATATATACGCTTCGCTATATAATCTTGCTCGGTCGTAAAGTAATAATTGATATTCTTACCTTACTCCCTCACTGCGATTATACTAATTCATACTAATCATACGAATATTAATATACTGATATTATTCGCTACATTTTTCAAAAATAATGGGCACGGTTTTCTCTAATTTGGTGGCGGTTAAATAACCCAAGCCAAAACTCAATGTAGCGATTAAAAATACAAATATCGCCACGATAATTTCTTTTTTATATTTTTGTAAAAATTCTTTCATAATAATAAGTTTAAAATTAAAAATTCAAAGTTAAAAAATAAACGTTTTGGTTATTGATTATTAGTCCGTTAGCTGGCGGACTAAAATTTTTACTTGGTTCCTTCGTAAAGAGCTTTAATTTCAGATGCAGATAGTTCTCTGTTATATATACGAATATCGTCCAGATTACCATTTGTTAATCCCATACCAGCAGTACTATAAGCTCCTAAATATTTAACTCTATCAATCAATGGAAAAAGAGGGGTGGTTAAAACACTTGTTTGGATTAATTCACCGTTTCTGTAAAATTTTATGGATGCTCCAGAATAATCAGCCACAACTACAAAATATACCCAAGTATTATCATAACTACCAGTAAAAAAGGTTTGCATAGAAGCTACAGTAATCGCCGAACCATTAGCATATCTAAGAGATAAAAAATTACTATTAGGATCTCTATAAAGCCAAATAAATCCAACTGTCCCTGACTGTCCATCATCTGATAATATAGATTGATAAGCGGTAGCATGTAGATTCGCTTTTACCCACCCACTTACAGTCAGTACAGTCCCTGTTAGTGCAAAGGAAGGGGTAGTGACATAACTACTTCCATCAAAGTATAAACAATTACCTCGTTTACAGTCTGTTTGTGTTTGCCAATTAGCCGATCTGCCCACATCTCCCGTATTCCCATATCCACTGGAATCAGCTGTCACTGTTCCTGTTCCTTCATCCATTCTCCAATAGGCTACGAGTCCTGTATCTTTGTAAGGTGAAAGAGAGAGATCTGTACCTATTTCGTAGGTAGAGTAAGAATCTCCTCCGTCGACAGATGTTTTATCATCTCCTCCAGAGAGTTTTTGTTTGGAGGATTCCATGAGAGCATTG
>Ga0172381_10002008_pt1 | contig 23141 bp, 11 predicted proteins | sample Leawel6488metaG_FD_119754 | JGI IMG/M metagenome (GOLD analysis project Ga0172381, IMG submission 119754) | Leachate microbial communities from a municipal landfill in Southern Ontario, Canada - Leachate well 64-88 metaG | ecosystem: Engineered > Solid waste > Landfill > Unclassified | place...
GTGATAAATTGGGATCTCTTCAGAAGAAAGGTATTCGTTGACAAGGGTGAAGGTGGGGCTGTTTACCTGGTCCCCTGTCCCCAGGACCCGGCATAAGGCCTTGATGAAGGTGGTTTTACCTGCCCCCATCTGCCCGTAAAAGGCAATCACGCCCGTGGGGCCGGTGTGTTGTAAAAGCGCCCCGGCCGCTTCCTCAATATTTTCCAGGGAAAAGATCCATTCCATGGGGCAAAGATAGGAAACTAATCATTTTCCAGGATAAACAGATCGTTCCGTTTCAATGGCATTGATGGATTGACGGCTGACTCCGCATAAATCCGCCAGATCTTGTTGCGTGATTTTTTTTATGGCTCGTTCTATCAGATTATCCAAAATTTATGATAATCTGATTGAAAATGCCATACGTCCTTTGGCTTTGGGAAGAAAAAATTACCTGTTTTGTGGAAATGGTGATGCGGCCATAAGGGCTGCCGTAATCTACTCACTTCTTGGTTCTTGCAAAGCAGCCGGAATAAATCCTTCGGAATGTATGGAAGATGTTCTCTCAAAAATACACTTTTACAACAACGGTAAAGAAAACCTGGAAAAGCTACTGCCCGCTGAGTGGGCCAAATCAAGGAAAAACAAGCAACTTTAAAAAATCGTACAACTTCTCATCAACTCGTACAACTTTCTGTCAACTTCACTGAAGTTGGTCTAACTTTCAGCAAAATCGTACAAATTTGTGTTAATGACTGACAAAGTCAGGTCGAATTTGATAACTTTAAACGGGTTTTATCAGATGCTTACACACATTGTTCGTTTGGCTGATATTCAAAGAGTTAAGAAAATAATGCCCCGGGGGTCTGAATTTAGTAAATGGCTGATAATGAGGCAAACGAACAATGTGTACGTTGCACTCTTTTTTTCTAATTTTCCTTTTTTGTTATCTTGTCCCTGTTTGAAGATACAAAATCCTTAGGGTACATACCGAAATATTCGTAGAAACACTTTGAGAAATAGCTGGGAGTACTAAAACCGACCTTCCAGCAGATCTCATTTATCTTATAGTTTCCTTGTGCAAGAAATTCGGCTGCCTTATGCAGTCGCATATTTTTTATTAAATTATTAGGAGTCATGCCAGTTATATCCTTTACTTTCTTGAAAAGAACACTTCTGCTCTTATGCATTTCTTCTGCAAGTATGTCAACGGTAAGATCTTGTCGGGACATATTTTTGATGATTAAATCGCTTAAATGCTTAATGAAAGATTCGCCTGAATCTTTTTCAACTATGCCAGTAAGTGCAGCTAAAGGTCTTTTGCTGAATGAATCCCATAAAATACGACGTTTCTCTAGCAGATTACGCATCCGCTTTACAAGGTAGGATATATCTACAAGTTTGCTGATGCACACATCAGCGCCGCTTTCAATACATTGAGTTTGAATATCAATATCAGTATTAGAAGATAGAAGTATAATTGGAATATGGCATAGATTTAAATCATTCTTTAGACGATGACAGAATTCAATGCCATCTATTTTCGGCATCATAACATTACATATTACAATATCCGCACTTTTACCGGAACGCAAAATTTCAAGTCCCTCCTCGCCATTAGATGCTGAAATAATATTGAAAGTATCTGATAAAACACTCGAAAGGTAGAGCCTAAAATCATCGTCATTATCAATGATAAGTGCATTTGTAAGGGGTTTGAAATTATTAAGCTGATCGTTCAGACTAATACTGTTAGTTATTTCTTGTTCTTTAGATGTTTGATCCTTTTGACATTGAGGGTCAATGAGTTGGTCTCCAATTACCTCTCCATTGGATAATGGTATATATATAGTAAAAGTGCTGAATTTATCAGGTTCACTATCTACTTTGATTTTCATTCCCATTTTATGAGCAAGCATATTTGCGATAGGCAATCCAAGACCAAATCCCTGCATTGGACGTCTCGCGTATTTGTCATAATGCCAGAAAGGATGGAATATCTTATTCATTTCATTCTGGGCTATTCCTATCCCGTTATCGTGCACTGATATGCGTATGATATCATCGCTGATTTCGGCTTTTATCTCAATTAAATCCTTTGTGAACTGAATTGCATTTGTGATAAGGTCGCTTATGATTCTGTTCCAAGCTTTTATATTTATATATGCCACTACATCTTCTTCGATATTGTTCGTAAATTTGAATGTAATGCCATGGGATTCAACATCTGTTCTGAAATCTTCCACAATTTGGCTGGTAATCTGAATTATACGCTGTGCCTGGATATGCATATGTTTGCTATATTCTCTGAAATTGAGAATCTCCGTCGTGAGGTTCATCAGTTTATCGGAACTTTTCGTTATCAAATGAATTTTTTCCAGAACTTTCTCCGGCAAGTTATCCATAGCTAAAACCTCATATGCCGGGGCATTTATCAGCATGACTGGGGTCTTAATTTCATGGGCAAGATTAGTAAAGAACTGTAATTCTGTCTCAATTCTGGTCTTCTCTTTTACATGTTTTATTTTTTCTGCCCTATTGTTTTTCCTCTGAATTGTAATTGTTATACAGGCTGCAACGATTCCTGCCACCAGTGCAATAGATAGTAAAATGTATATGATGATAGCGGCCATGCAATTCCACCAATATGGTTTAACAGTTATGGTTGCAGAGATTGTGTTACCCCATATTCCATCATTGTTGCAGGAGCATACTTTGAATGTGTATGTTCCGCTTTTTAGGTCAGAGAATAATACCTGATTTTCATTCCAAGGAAGGTTATGCCAGATATTGTCATAACCTTCCATTATATATCTATATTTATTATTTTGTGATGACCAATAGCTCAAAGAAGCAAAGCGTATTGTAAAAGGATTATGCCCCTTGTGAATTGTTATGTGATCTCCATTTTTCAGATTTGCGAAGGATGATTTTATAAATAAGGTGTTAGGGGCTGTAAAATTTGTTTGTATCTCTTCGGGGTTGAATATATTAAACCCGTCATTAGTCCCGATATAAATTCGCCCATCTGAAGCCATAATGCCTGAATTACAGTTGAAAATATCACTTTTCAATCCATCAGCTTTCTTGAAAAGATTAATCTTTCCAGAAGATATATTATACTTCATCAATCCTTCATTTGTACTAATCCACAGATCATTTTCACGGTTGATTATATGGAATATTGTCATATTCTGCATATTGACTGAGCTGCTTAAGACATGTTCAGTGTTTCCTGTGGCTATGTCATATTTTATAAGGCCTTTTCCTAAAGTTCCTAAGAATATCTTATCCTGTACGATGCACATTGATTGAATTTCTTTGGGAATTTCTTTGCCATCATTTCCCGTTGTAATATTGACAGTCTCTTGTGTTTTTGGATCATATCTTAGTAATCCTTTACTTATAGAAGCAAACCATATATTGCTCTTGTTATCTCCTTGGATCTCTATTATGTCACTATTAAAGCCTAAATGAATGATACGCCTGAATCCGTTATCTTCAGACCATGACCATATTGCAGTCTTTGTCCCAATCCAAAGTTTTTCGGTCTGATCTTTAAATAATGAATAAACGCTCTGGCTAATAGATTGATCTCCATCGAAATATAGATAGTGTTTTATTTGACCTGTAAGTTTATCTTTCTTATATAAACCATTGCTATAAGACCCTATCCATAATGTATTCTCATCATCCAGAAGAGCGTGAATATTGAGATTTGAAATTCTGGAATCTATTGTTACAGGATTACATATATCGGTTGATGGGTCATATAAGAATAATCCTCCATCATCTGTTCCTATAAATATTTTCCCGTCAGAATCTTCGCAAAATTTTGATACAACACGTCCTTTCGTTGAGAACTCAGTACACTTTTTATGCAAGAAGATTGAGCTATTGGGATTGGAGTAGTTTATTCCTCCGAAATAGGTTGCCACCCACAACCCACCTTCCTTGTCTATATATATGTCGTGAACAAAATCATCTGAAAGTCCGTTCCCGGCTCTGAATGAGGCGGTGTTATGCTGTCCGGTTTTGATATCGAAAGATGTCAAGCCTTCGTCAGAACCAAGCAATAATTTTCCAGGTGAGATTTCGTTGATTGTGTGTATACGTCCGTTCAGAATGGGTTTATTTCCATTGACAAGGTAGTTTTTAAAGGTATTTTCTTTAGTGTTGTAATAAAACAGACCGCTATCCCATCCGCCTATCCATATATTATCTTCCCAGTCAAGGCACATACTGAATGCGTTTTTTTCAGTATTTCCGGTACTCTTGTCTTTAATCAATATTTGGGAGAATCTTTTATTGTTTTCATCATATTTATATAAATAACTGCCGGATGTCAGACACCATATATTGCCTAGGGCATCAGTGAGAATTTTAGGAGAGTAATCGGAGGCTAAGCTTAAAGGGTTATTCGGATCATGAGACCAATAGCTTATTTCTGATGATGAACGATTCAAGCAATATACACCGTTACCTAAAGTAGCAATCCATACCCTGTCCTGTCTGTCATGAATGATTGATTTCACATGAAAATCAGGTACGAGGGACAATAATTCTGTCTGGATGAATCTATCAGTTTCCCTTTCATATATGTATATTCCACCTTCAGTTCCTATCCACAGGTTCTTCTGTTTATCTTCCGAGATACAATGTATACTATTATTCCCTATACTGTAGCTATCGCTTGGATTATTTCTGTATTGTTTTAATTCATAAGTATCATATCTGGTAAGTCCGTCATTCGTACCGAACCACATAAAATCTTCACTGTCTTGAAAAACACATAGAACAGTATTAGAGTTTAATCCATTTTCTACAGTAATATGGTTAAACTTTATCCTGTCTACATTGGATCCCTGAAGATGGAAACAGGAATTTATTAAAATTAATGTTGTTGCTATAATTTTTCTCATGTAAATGTATACGAATTTTGTTCAAATATACAAATATTGTCCACGCTCCATAGTTCTCATGTGCTAAATAATCACATTGTGGACGAATTTGGTATCTATGAGGACTTTTTGTGTGTTTTATGAATGGTAGAGTTCATATCTTTCAAAATCGCAATTAACTTAATTAAACTAATTTATAAACCTTAAAATCTTAAGCAATATGATAGCATTCAAATGCAGATTTTTGCTTGTTATCGCTCTGTCAATGTTGAGCTCGGTTCTTTTCGCACAGAACTTTTCTGTATCGGGCGTTGTGACCGATGCTTCAGGAGAGCCTCTTATGGGTGCCACTGTTGCAGTGCTTAATAGCGAGCCTCCAAAAGGAGTGATGACAGACCTGGATGGTAATTTCAATATTACTGTCCCGGGAAATTCATTAATCGAGGTGTCGTATATCGGCTTTGTCTCTCAGACATTCCAAATCCAGTCATCTCAAAAACTAAATGTAATCATGGAAGAAGATGCCAATCTTCTGGATGAGCTCGTTGTGGTCGGTTTTGGTACGCAGAAGAAAGAGTCTGTGGTTGGCGCTATTACTGCAGTAAAGGCGAAAGAGCTTCAGGCTCCTGTCCGTTCTTTAAGCAATTCCATTGGAGGACGTGTTGCGGGTATTCTTGCCGTTCAACGTTCAGGAGAACCCGGAAAGGACGATGCTTCTTTCTGGATTCGTGGTATTTCAACCTTTACGGGAGACCAGAATCCCCTCATCCTTGTTGATGGGATTGAAAGGCCCATGAACAATGTCGATCCTCTTGAAATCGAATCTTTCTCGGTACTTAAGGACGCCTCGGCAACTGCCGTATACGGCGTTCGCGGTGCTAATGGCGTTATCCTTATTACTACTAAGCGTGGTTTTGAAGGTAAGGCAAAGGTAGATGCTCGTTATGAGCATGGTTTCTCCTGGGCGACTCAGCGCCCTGAGTACTTAAATGCCTATCAGAGGTCTTTTCTCTTCAACGAGGCCATTGATGCTAACCCTTCTGCATCTCAGGCTATGAAGTATACAGAAGCAGAACTCGTGGCAATGCGCGACGGAACAGACCTTGAGCTTTTTCCTAATGTTGACTGGCAGGATGTGCTTATGAAGGATGTTACACAGAACGAGAAATTGAGTGTAAACATCTCGGGGGGTGGAAAAAATGTAAAATATTATACCGCTCTTTCTGTATACAACCAGGAAGGACAGTATGCCATCAACAATTCCGATTATAATTGGGTTCCTTCTACATTAGGTGCATATGGCAGGAATGTGAATTATACACGTTATAACTTCCGTTCTAACATAGACGCAGATCTTGGCAAATATACCGTTGTTTCTTTGGGTCTCCAGGCGACTGTAGCCAATAATATGGAGCCGTCAGAAGGTTCAGACAATATTTATCTTTGGATCAACAACGTAGCTCCAAATGCCTTCCCTGTATTGTATAAGGATGGCAGCTTCCCGGGGCGCGACGGTCTTTATAATCCATACGTTCAGCTTACTCAGCGTGGTTTCAAGCAGACTACTACAAATGAACTTCGTGCAAACATCTCAATAAACCAGGATCTCTCTTTCATTACTGAGGGTCTTAGAGCAGTAGTCAGATATGCATACGATGCCGAGAACTATAACAATGCCATTCGCCAGCGGGAACTTACCCTCTATCAGGCTCAGGGCCGTGATGAGAATGGTGATATTGAATACAAAGTAATTGATGCCAATAAGCAGGAAGAGTACCTCAACTACTCATCATCTGCCTGGGGACAAAGAAATCAATATTTCGAGTCTTCTATCAATTATGACAAGACTTTTGGTAAACATGCGGTAAGCGGCCTGGTACTTTATTATATGAAGGATAACAGAAACATTACCGCAAGTTCATATATAAACTCTCTTCCCTCAAGGTCTCTGGGTCTTGCTGCAAGGGTAACTTATGCTTACGATAAAAAATACCTCTTTGAAGCCAACCTGGGTTACAATGGTTCCGAGAACTTCCCCGCAGGGCAAAGAATGGGTGTTTTCCCTGCTTTTGCTGCAGGTTGGGTTGTTTCCCAGGAGGATTTCCTCAAGAAAAATCCGGTTTTAACCTGGCTCAAGATCAGAGCATCTTACGGACAGGTTGGATCAGATCAGATTGGTTCAACTCGTTTTGCATATCTTTCAACGCTGAAGGATGCGAACGGGGCAAACGGTTTCGGTATCAAGTTCGACCAGTACACCGGAGGTATTGCAGAAGATCAGCTTGCTGCTCAGAACCTGACTTGGGAAAAGGCATCCAAGTATAATATAGGTATTGAGATCGGCCTCTGGGACTCATGGACTACAACCCTTGAAGGATTCTATGAATATCGTAACAATATCTTTATCCAGCCGCAGGTTAGCGAAATTGCAGGTCTTTTGAATCCTGCTTTCGCAAATACCGGTAGTATGGATAACAGGGGATTTGAGATAACTACGGAATATAATAAAGTATTCGATAATGGACTCGTCCTCACAGCTCGCGGCAACTATACATTTGCTCGCAATAAATATATTGATGACGGTAAGACTTATTCCAACTATTGGCAGGATGTTGCCGGTGTTCGTTACGGCGAGCGTCTTCTCTACAAGGCTATGAATCTTTTCTCACAGGAAGAGATCGATGCACTTCCGGATTATTATCGTCAGTTCTCTCTTACAAAAGACCAACTTCGTGCGGGAGATATCCGCTATGAGGATGTAAATGATGACGGTAAGATTACCGAGGATGACAGGGTGTGGACCTCATCTCCGTCCATTCCCGAGTCTATGCTTGGTTTTGGGGCATCCCTTGCATATAAAGGATTTGACTTCTCTTTCCTATTCCAGGGCGCTTTCGGTGCAAGTACTTATTTGACTTCAGGATGGTATTTCCAGCCATTCCAGGCAGATCGCGATCCTAAGTATATGGGGAACGTACTTACGAACTTCCTTGACAGGTGGACTGAAGACAACCAGAATCCATACGCATTCTCTCCACGTCTTTATATGGGTCAGAATACTAACAACTACGTAAGTTCTACCTGGTGGGTTCGCAAGAGCAACTACCTACGTTTAAAGAACTTAGAATTGGGTTATACGCTTCCGCGAAAAACCTTAGACAGGATGAATATTGAGAATCTCAGGTTCTATGTTTCTGCACAGAATCTCTTTACATTCAGTGAATTTGCCCGAAATTTCTGGGATCCTGAAGTGTCTGCAGATTCATATCCTATTCAGGCTACCGTATTCTTTGGTGTAAACCTTACTTTCTAAAAATTGGATAGATGATGAAAAAGAATATTATATCATTGATTATTATGGCACTCACAGTGTCGGGCTGTTCTTACCTTGACCAGGACCCTGAGCAGTTGAATACCATTGACAAGGTCTTCGCATCACGAAATGATACCAGGGCCTGGTTCTCGCGTATCTATTCGGATGACTATTACCCCCAGGACCTCTGGGGAAGTGCGTATTACAACCACTTCATGTTCGGTCAGGATGATGCCAACAACTCTCTTGACTGGCATATTCCTCCCGTTCTTAATGGTTCTGTCAGCCCTGAAAATCCTGTGACCAGCACAGACATTTATTATTTCGAACGTTATTATCAGGCAATTCGTCACTGTAACATTTTCCTCGAGAATATTGATCAGTCTACTGAGCTTGGAGAGATAGAGGCAAGACGTCTTAAGGCAGAGGCTCGTTTTATGAGAGCTATGTACCATTTCTGGCTTCTTAGAGAGTATGGCCCAATTCCGATTGTTGAGAATACATTTACAAGCGGTTTTATAGGCAGGAGTACTTATGATACTTGCATAGACTGGCTGGTTTCTGAAATTGACGCTGTTATCCCTGATATGTATGAAGAAAGGACTGAGAATGATTACGGCTACCCTACAAAAGCTGCTGCAATGTCTATGAAATCACGTATCCTCCTTTATGCTGCTTCTCCTTTGTTTAATGGGAATGCTATGTATGCAAACTGGAAGAACCCGAATGGTGAAGTTCTCATTAATCAAACTTATGATGCTGAGAAATGGAAAGATGCGGCTGAGGCGGCAAAGGCAGTAATCGACCTCAATAAGTTCGAACTTCTTACCCCGAAGTCTGCAGAACCTACATTCGACGAAATCGTAGATAATTACAGATCAATTACCACTACATGGAACAATGAGGTAATTTGGGCTAAGCCACAGGCTACTTCCTGGTATGCGATGCAGTCTCTTCCTGCCTGTTTCTACAGCTGGAACGCACGTACCACAGTATCCCTTAACCTTGCAAATGCCTATTATATGGCTGATGGTTCTGTTGCACGTCCTATTCAGGAGTGGTTTGAAAACAAGCAGTGGTCAACAGAAGCTGGCAATGGTACAATCCCGGACACATTCTGGATGTTTGTTGACCGTGAGCCACGTTTCTATGCTTCGTGCCATTTTCCAAATCAGTATATTTCATATGCTACCTCAAATAATCCTGATGTATGGAAAGTTGTAGAGTTCTGGAATACTGGAAATGCTGGTCTTTCCAACTCTTCCGGTGACCATAACAGTACAGGTCTTTCTCCTCGTAAGAATATTCCTATGGATGCTGAGTCTGATGATGCGAGCGGCGAGGTTAAGTTTAACAATATTCCTTTCCCTATGATTCGCCTGGCAGAGGTTTATCTCAACTACTGTGAGGCTATGAACGAGTATAAAGGAGCTTCTTCACATAGCGAAATTCTTCCATTTCTCAATGCTATCCGTGAAAGAGCAGGTATTCCCGGATATACAGGTTCTTACTCTAAAGAGGAAATGAGAGAGATGATTCGTCATGAGAGACGTGTAGAACTTGCCATTGAAGGACACAGATATTTTGATGTACGTCGTTGGCTTATTGCTCATGGTGAGGAAGGCGTCCTCAATACTCCGGTATACTGTCTTAACGTTTCTTCAGGTACACATGCGAAGGATCCTGAATTCTTCACTTTGGTAGAGGGTATGCCTCGTATTTTTAGGGCAGAGCACTATCTTGCTCCTATCAAGGCCGCAGAGGTTGCTCTTAATACAGAACTTGTACAGGCGCCATTTTATTAATAGTTAATGACTTAATATCTATTTAAGTATAACTGATTATAAGATTAATTAAAATGAAAAAAATATTATCCGCAATTTTTATATCGGGTCTGATGCTAGCTTCATGTGAATTTCATCACCCGGAGGTTGTAGTTCTTCCGGATCCGTCATTCGATGTCAGCGGTCTTCAGGAATATGATGCCATCTCGATCTATGAGGATGTCCCAATAATTCTGAATCTTTCCCGCGTATATGGCGTTTCAAAGGAGATTGAGCTCAATCTCACAATAGATGAATCTCTTATAACCGAGCATAATGAGTTGTATAGCGCAACATACACACTTATGCCGAATGAATACTATGAGTGTCCGACAAATGTTACTTTTAATCCTAATACCAAGACAGCTGAGCTCGATATTAAGGTATATGTAGACAAGTTGGTTGATGATAAAGGGCTTGCAACTGCCAATAAAATGGTTATTCCTATATTGATTTCTTCAGCTTCAGAAGAGATTGAAGATGCAGCAAGTATGGGGAATGTGCTTGTTAAGATGAAGATTGACACGCCGCAGATTGAAGTAAATGTTCCTGAAACAAAGAGCCTTGAGTTTATTTCTGCTTTCCCGGTTTCTCAGACAGTCCGGATATCAGCTGCAACAAACTTCACCACTCTTGATACTGATAAGGTCACATTTGCACCTGCTCCTGAAAAGGTTGCTGAGTTCAACATGGCTAATAACACTTCTCATGTCATGCTCCCGACTGAAGCATATCAAGTTAAGGCGGGTGTGTTTGACGCCGAAAATTTGAGTCTTCTTACTGATGTTGTTTTCGACTGTGCATCTCTTACTGGAGTAAACACCTACATTCTTCCGCTTGAAATGATACAGGAGAGCGAATATGAAATAACTCAGAGTGCTCCTGTTTATGTTATTATTGAACTTACTGAACTCAAAATCTCTGTTGTAGGAGGTGGAGAGCTGATGACTATTAAAAACAGCAAAGGCACAATGACAGCTAAAATCAACTCGCCCATTACAAGCGATTTCGATATTAACTTCATGTATGATCCAAGCAAAGTGAGTGAGTATAATGCTGCTAATGGAACCTCATTCGTCGCTCCTGATGCGTCAAAAGTCACAATCACAGCATCACAGATTCCGGAAGGAACGCTGGAAGGGAATGTAGAGTTCGCAATTGAATGGGCCGATAAGGCATACGATGACGGACAGAGTCTTCTCCTCCCTTTGACACTTGATGGTATCCTTGAGGGAACTACAATTGTCGGTAATCCTACAGTATATGTTGAACTTGTTAAGACACTTTCAGGCAATTGGACATACGAGAAGATTGAACCGATGTATCCTGCGGCTATTCAATCCATGTGGACTCTCGGCACAACAATATGGCTTGCTGACGGAAAGACTCCGGTAAATGGTGTTACAAAAAATCCTTCAGATGCAGGACATAAATATGTATTTATATATGGTGGTGTCTGGACAGATGGTATAATGTATTTCGATGTTGATTTTGAAAATGAACTCGCAGACAAGCCGGGATGTTATCCTATCATTAATTTCCAAGACAGAGTCCAGGCAGGATGGCCAGGCGGTTATGATACCGTAACATCATTTAATTCATATTTTGATAGTGTGAATGAAGAGTTTGTCTTTGACTTCACTATCCTCGGATGGTGGGGGCCGGGCGGCGGCGGCGGAGAAGCTCTTCAAGATCCGTCACATGTGCCAGGTTATGGAATGTTCGGTAAATTGCACAGCAAGCAATAATAATTAGCAGTAAGCCAAGGCGGACAGTTGTATGAATCCGCTTTGGCTTACATTTATTTAACGAAGATGCGAAAATATATATTCACACTTCTACTCCTTACTGTCATGACCGCTTGCAAGGAGGATGATCCTGAAAATTCCGAGATCCCGGAAGAACCTTCAGAACCTAAGGTTTCTTTTATTATTAACGGTGATCTGGAGGAAGATATCTCAATGGAAATTGCCGATAAAGCAGTTGTCGGGGAATGGAGGTATCTGGGTGGCTGGAATGTAGATGCGGCCGTTGTAAGACAGGAAGATAATAAAGGTGTGAACAATTCTCGTTGTTTGTCAATTTTGGCTTTGAACGAAGATACGGATGTTATGTTTGCTCAGAAAGTATCCGGTCTTACCCCTGGAGAATATTATAAGGCATATGCAAAGGTTAAGACAGATATGATAAGTGGCGGAAAAGGTGCAAACCTCTGTCTTGATTATCTTTGGGCACCGTCTTCAAACGGAATCCTCGGGTCCAATTACAATTGGAAAACTGTTGAGTTTGAGATTGATGATGTTCCTGAAAGTGGAGAAATAACACTTTGTCTGCGTTTGGGTAGCACTGCGGCATCTTCAAGCGGACTGGTATATTTTGACGATGTTAAGATGTATGAGAATGAAGATCTCTACATAAGAAGCAGTGAACATTTGCGCCTGGTGATTGACAAGACATGCGCGGCTGTATCAGACTCAATTATTGACAACTGGCTTGCAAATCTTGATAAAGTATACGAATGTTATAAGGAACTCTTTAGCGGTATGGTTCCTTTTGACGGAAAGATAACCACTATCAGAGCCGCTACTATAGGGGCGTGGGCTTATGCCGGTAATCCTATTCAGTGGAACCGTGACTATATAGCTGCTGCGCTGAGTCAGGTAGGAAGGGGTGATTGGTGTTTTGGTGTTATGCACGAAATAGGACATAATTTTGCCCCCTATATGAATAATGGAACATACACATTCGATTGGAATGAAGAAATTTTTGCCAATTTCAGAATGTTCTATGCACTTGAGAAACTTAATGCTGTAGTCATTACAACCGCTTCTGTCCCTCAGGGTGACGGAACATATAAGTCAATGGAGAAGACTTATGTGGGTGCGGAACTGGCGCAGTTGTATAAATCTGAAACAGACAATTGCTACGACCGCACGATTGCTGCCGGCAAGTCGGTTGAAATGGGGAATGCACTTTGCTATAAGCTGATTCAGATTAAAGATAAATATGGATGGGATGTGTATAAGAAGGCCTTTGCCGAACTTTATAATATCCCAAGGAATCAGACTGAAGAAGAAACAATGAACCATTGGGAAAGATTTGAGTACTTCCTTAGCTTCCTTACAAAGCATGCCGGAGAGGATGTTCATTCATGCTTTACAACCGCAGAACTTCACACCATAGAGACATATTTGCAGACAGAATAATTGTGACAACATGAAGTTAAGATTCTTCTTTACGCTTTTTATCGCTGCATCAATAATTGTCTCATGTACCGGGGAAGATGATGAAGGTAACACAAATAATGATACACCAACAGTAATTGTCAATCCTAATCAGATTGATCTTCCAAACGGAAATTTTGAGGATGGTCTTGAAGGATGGACAATAAAGAAATATAGTAATGGTGATAAGACAACTGTAGAGATTGTAGAAGGACAGGGAGTGAAGAGCACTAAGTGTTTAAAAATCCAGCAATATCCTAATGACGGGAAATGCTGTGTAGGTGTGGGAAGGGAACTCACAAGTCTTGAACCGGATCAGATGTATCGTATGAAAGCACGTATACGTTACGCTGATATCGTTCAAGGAGAAGGTACTGGTCCTGTTATTTTTAGCCCTAATACAAAGCAGTACTGGAATGCTTCCGAGTATCTTTATGGAACCGGGTTGGAAATATGGCGGACCGTTTCGGTGGATTTTTTAGCAGATGACGATGGTAAAGCAACTATTACAGCAGCCCTTGGTTTTTGGCAAGGAGGCCTTGCTAATGGTGGACGTTCAACCGGAACTGTTTACTTTGATAATATAACTGTCACAAAAGTCACCAACGAACTTTCTATGATGGAAAGTGAGCACATGAGGGTATTCCTTGATCCCACAATGGTTTCCATCTCATCTGAAATACTCAAAGAGTGGATTGACAACATTGACCCAATGTACGAAGCAATGGCTGAGCTTATGGGTGACACCCCTCACGAGGGCCGCAAGCTGGCAATTTTAACGTCTCCCGGATTGTATGCCGGTTATTGGGCTGTTGCAGGTTATCCCATTATCTGGAATAGCAGCAATGCCTATTCAATACCAAACACTTTGTATCAGATAAGGGATTATCAAGATATGTGTTTCGGACTTATGCACGAAATGGGACACGTATTCAACATAGGCAATACATCGTGGAACTGGAATGATGAAATGTTTGCAAATTTTCGGATGCATTATGCCCTTGTCAAAACGGGACTCAAGGTATATCAAACTGATGCCAATGGAGACAGCAAGGTCTTTACCGGTGGCGAAATTCTTGACCTTTATAAACCTGATTACGAAAATACCATTGTTAACAAAGTGAACGACAACGGTATCCACTATATGATAGCGCGAATGGCAGATCAACTTGAATGGGAGCCATATAAAATGACTTTCAAATATCTGCTTAAGAATGGTTATAATCAAGGAGGTACAAAGTATGACAAGTTTGTACACTTTATCAATACTTTATCTCGTTTTGCAACAGAGTATCATGGAAAAGAAATTGATACCATGAAATATTTTACCACCATGGAGATTGAATCAATTAAGAAACAATTAAAATGAAAAAGTTATTTTTTTTATCAGCTATTGCTGTGTTGTTCGCAATAACTGGATCAGCACAACCTGTTCACAGATTTACTGTCAAGGTGGGTATTGACTGTGAATCAGTGGATTCTCTCGGAGGCGTAGATAATGTAAAACGTGATATCGTCAAGATGTTCCAGAGAGTAAACCGGGCCTTTAACTATAATCGTCAATTTAATGCGGTATATGATTTCGTGGTGGATTGGGATGCTTTTTATATCTACGATGGAATATCTACCAAAGAGGTTCACAAACCGCATCCGGAGCATGACTACCTTGTGGTGATTGACGGATATAAATCAGACCCTCGCGAGGTTGGTGGTGGCTGGTATGGAGCAGATATCCTGACAGTATATCACGCACGTACTCACAATGATCGTTTTAATAACCCGTTTAACGACCAGGCTATAGATGGTATTATTCACGAATTTGGCCATGGACGTGGCATGCCGGACATCTATGCAATGAAGGTGGATGCCGACAAGAATCCTATAGCTCCTATTGCTCACCACAACATCAGATGTATTATGGACTATCCTTACGGAGAAACCCATTGGAGTGACTATGCTGTCAATATGATTAATCTTTCGGGAGATAAAATGGTTGAAATAGACAATCTTGTTGCGGATATGTGTCCGGATAAACTTTCATTTTCAGTTATGGGTCCGGATGGCAAGCCGGTTAAGGACGCAAAACTTACATTCTATCCAGTGGATTGGTATTCATATAGCGTTTCTCCTGATGCTATCTATTCTGCCTCAACCTCTTCTGATGGCAACTACATTTTTAAGGCTGAGAAAGTGTTCCCTAAGTCAGATGATTTTGGACTTAAATATCCCAATATCTTTGTCAAGGCTTCATCCGCAGACAAGGTCGCATATGCCTGGCTTCCGCTTTATGAGGTTGAGAATGTAAGCTTTGAGGGTAAGGACACGTATCATATGAATATCATTCTCAAAGATACAAAGCCTTCAAATCCATTTGAATTTAAGGTTGACAAAACCCGCTCCTTACCGGCCCCTGACAAGAATACAACTCCTACATGGACTATAAACAGTGACGGGGCAATAAATTGGCACATCTGTAAAGGTACATATCCTCATAGTGATCATATTGAAATGTCCGGCGAGCAGGTATCATCCGTTCTTCGTTGGACGATAGATGAAAACACCTCTTTTTCAATAGAACGTTCGCTTGTATTTCCGATGCTCAGAACCTTGCCCAATAACACTCACGCCAGTCTGATACACAGGGTTTCTTTGGATGTTCCTTCTTTGATCAACGTGGATGGACTTTCGTTAAAAAATGGAAAGACAGAGTCTGTGACAATCAATGGAATGCTTTCCGCTATTGAGACTTGGTGTATCGGTAAGCATAATATCGGATCGGGACGTGGCACAACACCGGTTCCTGCTATAAATATGCAGAGGACTGTTTTTCCTTCCGTGGATAAACCGGCTCTATGTGAGCAATACCGTATAGAAAACATACGTGAGAAACCGATGACAATCTTTATTCCTGAATTTAGCCAGGTTTATCGGACCCTTGAGGCAAAGGGGAAGGATGGTGTGTACCTTATTTCTGTTTCTGTTAAGGGAGCAGGCACATATATACTCCGTAAAGGAGAGAACTTGTGCTTTGATGTCGTATACTCTGCCAGAAGACAAAACGATCCGGTATTGGTTATAAATGTGAGTGATGAATTGAAAGCACGTTGTGAGTTTATAGACAGGGACATTGATGGCTCCCTTGTTCTTGAAACACCGGATCCTGTAATCAATACGATGTTCCGCCATGCCAAAATCAGGACAAGCGAGAGTATCTGCAAAACATTAGGGGGATATATGCATGCACCCGGAGGAGAATCTTATTATGCTGCCATCTGGGCGAATGATCAGGCAGAATATGTAAATCCATTCTTCCCATTTCTGGGCTATTGGAGAGGAAATGAGTCAGCAATCAATTCGTTCCGCCACTTTGCCCGTTTCATGAATGACGAATATAAGCCTCTCCCAAGTTCAATAATTGCTGAAGGAACGGATATATGGAACGGAGCGGGAGACCGGGGTGATGCTGCAATGATTTCTTATGGGGCATCCCGTTTTGCACTAGCTTATGCTAATAAAGAAGTTGCAAAAGAACTTTGGCCACTTATTGAGTGGTGTTTGGAGTATTGCAAGAGAAAGATTACTGAAGACGGGGTTGTGGCATCTGATACTGATGAGCTTGAGGGACGTTTTGAGGATGGTGACGCGAACCTATGTACTTCATCCCTATACTATGATGCCCTTCTTAGTACATCCCATCTCAGTGCTGAACTGGGCATGAAGGCTTCTGTCACCAAGTCATATAAAGCCCAGGCAGCAACTCTTGCAAAAAACATTGAGAAATACTATGGTGCTACAGTAAGTGGATATGATACATACCGCTATTTCGACGGTAATGATCGTCTTCGTGCCTGGATCTGTATTCCTTTGACAGTCGGCATCTATGACAGGGCAGATGCAACAGTAGATGCGTTGTGCAGTTCTCTGTTGTGGCAGGAAGATGGTTTGCTTACCGAGCAGGGAAGTACGACATTTTGGGACCGTTCAACGCTGTATGCGTTAAGAGGAATCTATGCGGCTGGAAAGGCTGATATTGCCACAGAAAAACTTTGCCATTATTCTCACAGACGCCTTCTTGAAGATCATGTTCCGTATGCTATAGAAGCTTGGCCTGAAGGCTCCCAGAGACATCTTGCGGCTGAAAGCGGTTTATATTGCCGTGTAATTACCGAGGGTCTTTTCGGTATTAGGCCTGTTGGCTTCAACTCTTTCGAGATCAAGCCATCAATGCCTTCTGCCTGGGAAACCATGTCTATAAGAAAGGTCAAGGCTTTCGGTAACAACTTCGATATAACGGTAAATAGAATTACCAACGGAAAGCTTCAGGTTATAATAAGTCTGTCCATGGATAAGGAAATAAAATATGTAATTAAAGAAGGGCAGACTCTCAAAGTGCGTCTTTCATAAATAACAGATAGAAGATGAATAGAATCTTGAAACTTATTACACTTGTATTGATCACATCCGGGGTTTCCGGATGCAAATCAATACCTGCCACTATGACATTGGAGTCTCCAAACGGTCGTATTGTTCTCACTGTTAATACTGACGCAGGTCACCTTGTGACAAGCGATCTGGCTTATTCTCTTGATTTTGACGGAAAGAACCTAATAAAGGCTTCGCCCATTTCTATGACTTTGTCGGATGGTACGACTCTGGGCAAAAGAAAGGAGAATCAGGAGGACTTTACCATCAAAAAGGCAAAATGCAATTCCGTCATCGAGAATATAGATGCTCCGTTTTATCGTCAAAGTTCATTCACAGAAGCTTATAATGAGCTCCTCCTGATATGCAGGGAAAATTACTCAATCCGCTTCCGTGCATTTGACAGTGGGTTTGCCTATCGTTTTGAAATCGATTTGGGCAACGGGCAGATTGAGGTGGTGAATGAGCAGAGTTCATTCCTGTTTCCGGAAGATGCCAAATCCCGGGTAGCTTATTCCAGCGGCAAAGACTTGATAGCCAATGCCTTCCAAAGCGTCTATACCCATGAAGCCGTTAGTGACTTTCCTTCTGGCGATTCCAATGTAGCCCTTCTTCCGCTTGCGGTTGAAACAGCTTCAGGCGTCAAACTTCTTATCTGTGAATCAGATCTCAGGTCTTATCCGGGGATGTTCCTTACAGGTACAGAAGGTGGATACAAGGGGCTTTTTGCCGAGTTGCCGGACAGTCTGTATATCACAGATTACCGATGCCAGAAAAAAGTGGCAACCCGCGAGGACATCATTGCAAGGACAGAGGGGACAAGAACCTTCCCCTGGAGAATTGTAGTAGTCTCGGATGATGACAGGCAGCTTCCTGTAAACAACCTCGTCTATGCTCTTGCAGAGCCCTCCCGCATTGCTGACGTATCATGGATCAAGCCGGGTCAGGTTTCGTGGGAGTGGTGGAATGACTATGGTTTGAGAAATGTTAATTTCACTCCCGGTATAAATAATGATACGTACCGTGCATACATTGATTTCGCCTCCCGGTTTGGTGTTGAATATGTGATTCTTGACGAAGGATGGTCTGCCAAAGATGATATTATGACAGTAAAGGATTGCATAGATCTCCCTATGCTTGTCAAGTATGCCGGGGACAAAGGAGTTGGTCTTATAATATGGGCTGTTGCAAACGTCCTGGATGACAATCTTGAAGAAGCGTGTGCCTACTATAGCAATTTGGGAATTAAAGGGTTCAAGATTGATTTTATAGACCGCGATGATCAGGAATCGATGGATCTCATTTATAGAATTTGCAACGCAACAGCACAACACAAGCTTCTCCTTGATATCCATGGTGTCAATAAGCCTGCCGGTCTCAACAGGACTTTCCCCAATATTATGAACTTTGAAGGAGTCTATGGCATGGAGGAACTCAAGTGGTCAAACCCTGATCAACCTTCTTATGATGTTACGTTCCCTTTCTTAAGAATGGTTCAGGGACCTGTTGATTATACGGCCGGAGCCTTTGTTAATGCTACCAGGGATGGATTTGAAATTAACTATAGCGAGCCCATGAGTCAAGGTACACGTGCCCATCAGGTGGCAACGTATGTTGTCTTCGACTCCCCGTTGGTGATGTTATGCGACACGCCTTCCAACTACCTGGAAGACACTCTTTGCACAAGCTTCATCACGGATATTCCCACTGTTTTCGAACATACCCAAGTGCTTTCTGCAAAGATTGGCAGTCACATAGTAACGGCAAGAAAGGCGGGTAGAAAATGGTATGTAGGAGCACTTACAGACTGGACTTCTCGTAATCTTACAATCAGTTTCCCTTTTATGGAAAAAGGTAAAAAATATGCTGTAAAGATGATTGCAGATAAAGAAATATCTGATGTTACACCATCAGTATATGACTTTAAAGAATTCGTTCTTGAAGCAGGGGTGGAAATGGAGCTTAAGCTGGCACAAGGCGGCGGTGCTGCCATGATTATAGAAGAGATTTAATGCTACATTTGATATATTATGAACAAATTCACTAAATTTTTCATACTGGCAGCCTCTTTAGCTGCTTTTGTTTCGTGCACCATCAGGCCTGAAGCCATATATCTTGCAGATTACCTGCAGGAAGGCCAGGCCGACAGGGATGCTATGCCTGCCATCCGCCAGGCACTTAAAGACTGTAGGGAAACAAATACTTCCAGGCTCGTGCTTCCCGGGGGAACAATCCGGATAAGGCCCGATCAGGCTTATGAAAAATACCAGTTCATCAGCAATAACGATGAGAGTCTTAAGAGGATTGCCTTTGACCTTGAAGGCATGGATGATTTTACCGTTGAGGGACAGAATACCCTTCTCCTTTTTACAGGTTTTATATCTCCTTTCAGCCTTGAGAAATGTAATAATATAGTCATCAAAGACCTCTCGATAGATTTCACCCGGACATTCCACTCGGAAGGTATCATTGAATCTGCCGGCAAGGGTTATCTTGATATCCGTTTCCCGGATGAGTATAAGTGCGACATCATTAACGGATGCCTGTATTTTTCTGATTACGAGGGAACATCATATGAGTTTTCGAATCTTCTTGAGTTTGATACTCAGAAAAAAGAACCTGCCTATTTAGCTTCTGATTACTGGTTGTCAAAGAAAACTATTCCTGCCGAGAGGATCAAGGATAATCTTATCCGGATAAAGCGTCATGATCTCAAGGGCACTACAGGCAATACGATGGTTTTCGGGGCGGCCAGGCGCAACAATCCCGGGTTCTTCATCTCTGATTGTAACAGAGTGACTATTCACAATGTCAACTTATGGCATTGCTGTGGTATGGGTGTGATTGCTCAACGCAGTTGCGACATAGAACTTAAAAAAATTGAGGTGGTTCCTTCTCCCGATACAGGCCGTATTATCAGTATTACAGCAGACGCAACTCATTTTGTGAATTGTGCCGGATATATCCGCATGATTGATTGCAAATTCTGCAACCAGAAGGATGACGCAACCAATATCCACGGCCTTTATATGGCAATTGAAGAGATTCTTGCTCCCGATAAGGTTGTGTTCCAGTGGAGAAATTCAGGTCAGTATGGCGTTGATTTTCTTAAACCGGGAATGAAGGTGGAGCTTGTTGACCCAAAAACAACCCAGACGTGTTGCTATGCTGTTGTCAAAAAGGTAGAGCGTCTCAATAAAATCACGACAGTAGTGACCTTTGCAGAGAATCTTCCGGAAGGTATTGCAAAAAATATGGTTGTTGCTGCAGACCAGAAGTATCCGGAAGTCCTTATAAAAGGATGTCATATGGCAGGAAACCGCGCCCGGGGTTTTCTCCTTGGTTCCAGAGGCAAGATGGTAATTGAGGATAATTATTTCCATATACCGGGGGCGGCTATCCTATTTGAAGGTGACGGAAATTTTTGGTTTGAGCAAGCTGGAGTACGTGATGTTGTTATCCGCAACAATGTGTTTGAGAACGGAAATTATGGATATCCTACCTGGGGTGCTGCCTGTATTGCCGTAGGAACACGTATCCCTGACCTTGATAAAGCCACACAGGGTTATCACAGAAATATTCTTATAGAAAATAACACCTTCCGTGTTTTTGATCCGCGTATTCTCAATCTCTTTAGTGTTGAAGATCTTACGTTCCGCAACAACACCATAGAAATGACTGATGCTTATCCATACAACGGGAAAGAAACCGAACATTTCGTATATCACCATTGCAAGAACATAGTAATTGAACAATAAATGAAAAAGATTTTTTTTCTGGTCATTATGACCTTGTTACCCTTTGCATTATCGGCAGAGGTTAAACTCCCGTCAATTCTTGGGAGTGACATGGTGCTTCAGCGTAATACTGAAGTGAATCTTTGGGGAACAGCCGATGAAGGCAGTAAAGTGACTGTCGTTACTTCATGGAACGATAAGAAATACAAAATAAAAGCCGATAATAACGGCAAATGGAGCTTGAAAGTTGAAACAGGTGAAGCCGGAGGGCCCTATACCATTACCATTAGCGATGGGGATGAACTAGTGCTTGAAAACATCCTCCTGGGCGAGGTATGGATTTGCGGAGGCCAGTCCAATATGGAAATGCCTGTATGCGGATTTATGTATCAGCCGGTTGAGGGTTCAGCCAGAAACATTCTTTATGCAGCGTCCGAGACTCCAAATGTCCGTTTGTTCAATGTCCCCCGTGTTTCAAACAAAGAACCGCAGGATGATTGTGATGGACAGTGGCTTGTATCAAATCCAAAGAACGTCTGCACATTTTCTGCTATAGGTTATTTTTTCGGTAAGGCCTTAACAAAAGCAATGAACGGTATACCCGTAGGATTGATTTCTGCCAACTGGGGAGGTAGTCGTATTGAATGTTGGATGACCGAAGAAGCAATAGATGCGACTCCCGGTATCAATCTGGAAATCGCAAAGAGTGGAGAAACCGATACAACCGCTCCGCAATGGCTTTTTAATGGTCTTATCAACCCCATTAAAAATTTTACAGCAAAGGGATTTGTATGGTATCAGGGGTGTTCTAACAGGCACAATTGGTTTGACTATAAGAACCTGATGGTTTCCCTGGTAAAGTTCTGGCGCAATATCTGGTGCAATGACAAGATGCCGTTCTATTATGCCCAGCTTGCTCCGTATAGCTATGAAGGCGATGATCTGCGCTCACTTCCTTTAGTTATTGAAGCGCAATACCAGGCTATGCAGGAAATTCCCTATTCGGGCATCGCTGCAACTACCGATGTGGGTAATCGTACATGCATCCATCCATCCAAAAAAATTGAAGTCGCAGAACGTCTTGCTTATCTTGCACTTGCCAATGATTATGGTGTAGACGGCGTACCTCGTCCGGCTCCTACCTATAAGGAAATGGAATTGGTGAAAGATGAGAGACGTGGGAATATGCTTCTGCTCTCCTTTAACAATCTCTCCAAGAAGAATGAATGGAATAATCCTGACAGTTTCAAAGGTTATAAGGAGGACGGTTATTGCACCCCGGACGGTTTCGAAATTGCCGGTGCAGATAAGGTATGGCACAAGGCACGTGCAAATTACCGCTGGTGGGAAAACAAGATTGAAGTGTGGTCCGACAAGGTACCCGATCCCGTTGCCGTTCGTTATGCTTTCTGCAACTTCCCCTCTACCGCAAATGTTGTAACTACTATGGGACAACCTATGGCACCTTTCCGGACCGATGATTGGGAGATTCCGGTAGAGGAAATTGGAGAAGTTAGATAAAATTTATGCGACGTACTCTTTTTTCAATTCGCTGCCACCACAAGAACCGGGAGCCTCGGCATACCAAAAAAGCTCTTGGTTCTTAGTGGTGCAGCAAATGACAGACGCTAAACCTGCCGGATGTACAAAGATCAATGCTCCCCAGTGCTCTCGATAAGCTTTTGTGATGAAGTGGCTGTTTTGGGCAAACAGTTGGTGCTGGAAGGTGGTAAGTAGTCAAA
>Ga0172381_10002009_pt1 | contig 23139 bp, 18 predicted proteins | sample Leawel6488metaG_FD_119754 | JGI IMG/M metagenome (GOLD analysis project Ga0172381, IMG submission 119754) | Leachate microbial communities from a municipal landfill in Southern Ontario, Canada - Leachate well 64-88 metaG | ecosystem: Engineered > Solid waste > Landfill > Unclassified | place...
AACTCGCAAAAAAGTATTTTACCATTTAAGAGACGATCATCTCTAGACCTTGAGCGTTTTGTAATCAAAATGCGAAAGGTATACAGAATCTGTAAGATTCGCAGGATTTTTCAGCAGAAAAATACCTGTGATCAAGTCTTTCTCCTGCGCACAAAAGCGAAGCTTTTGTGTTTTACAAATTAAGAGACTGTTTCCCACATGTCCGACATGTGGGAAACTTCCTACTCCTCCATGTTTGCTTTTTCCTTAACTTATGTTATAATTTTCAAGTTTTATGGAAGAAAATAAAGAAAATAAAAATTCTCTCAAAAATTTTAAAGATTTGGCCAAAAACACCAAATATGTTTTTTTGTTGATTTGGAAAGAAATGCCATGGCTAGTTTTAGGAATGATGGTTATGACAATCATTATGGGTATTGTTCCCGTATTAGCTTCAAAAGTATTGGGATTATTGATTGATAAAATCATTGTCGCCGCAGATTTTCAATTACTTAAATTAGTTTTTCCTACGCTTATTCTCTTTACCATATTGACTATAATACCATCCCTTCTGAGGATAGTCCGTGACTTTTGGGATAGAAAATTATTTTTAAGACTCCAAGATTACCTAGATGTTTTAGTCTTAAAAAAAAGATCCTCTTTTGATATTGCCCAAATAGAAAACCCTAAATTCTTAAATAAAATACAACGAGCTTTCAATAGTGGTATAAACCCCCTTATTGCTTTATTTGATTTTCAAATAGCCAACTTAGAAGTCTTAACAGGAATTATTGTAGGTTCTATAGCTGCCGCTACTATAGACTGGCGAGTTTTTATATTAGTTCTAATCACTTCTTTACCTAATTTTATTGTTGAAATTAAATATGGTGGTAGACTTTGGGGTATATGGTCAGAGAATAGCCCTGAACTAAGAAGATATCAGGATTTAAGAAAGTTTTTTGTAGCAAAAATAGGTATTATAGATTCTAAATTAAACAACTTGGGTAGTAGATTTTCTGAGTTTGTTAGAAAAATATTAGCTGACTTTACTAATAAACAATTAAAAAACGACAACAAAAAAACTAAAATCAAAATTATTACTGAAATTATCGCGGGTCTAGGATTCTTTGCGGGTATGATAATCATTATTAATGAATCAATCTTGGGAGTGATTGCTATTGGAACTGTTGTTTTCGCCTTTCAGACATTGAGTCGAGTTAGTGGTTGGACATCTAATATGCTTTCCTACACAGCCAGATTATTAGAAAAAAATCTTTATGTTACAGATATTATAGAAATATTAAATGAAAAAAATATTATGAGTAGGCCACAAACCCCAACTAAAATTGATTTTTCTCAGCCTCCAACAATCATCTTTCAAAATGTTTTCTTTAGGTATCAAGGACAAGAAAGGTGGGCAATTAACAATGTTAACCTTAGAATTGAACCAGGACAAAAGATAGGTCTTGTTGGAGATAATGGTTCAGGAAAGACTACTTTAATAAAATTATTACTTCGTATTTATGATCCGGTTAAAGGAAAGATAACAATCAATGGGATCGATTTAAAAAACATAGACATCGATGAGTGGTGGAAACATACAGGTATTCTTTTGCAAGACTATCCGGACTACAATTTCACTGTTAGAGAGTCTATTGCTATTAGTGAAGAGTCAAGCAACATTGATGAAGAAAAAGTAATTAAATCAGCTGAACAAAGTACTAGTGATGTCTTCATAAACCAATTAGAGAAAAAATATGACAATATGATTGGAGTAGAATTTGATGGTATTGAACCATCAAAGGGTCAAAGACAAAAATTAGCTATTGCTAGAGCTTTCTACAAAACAAAAAGGATGCTCATTTTGGATGAACCAACAGCTTCAATAGATGCTGATTCAGCTAGCAAAATATTTAGAAAGATAGAAAACCTACCTAAAGATATTTCAGCTATATTGATTTCTCACAACTTCGCTACGATTAAGAAAGCTGATAAAATTATCGTTTTAGATAATGGTTTTAAGATAGAAGAAGGCTCACACAATGATCTGGTTACCCTAAAAGGTAAGTACTCGAGAGGTTACGAACAGCAAAAGAGAGAGTTTAATTAGTGGTTGCCAGTTATTCCAAAATATAGTATACTTGCCACATATGACAGTTTTAACCAATATATTACCGGTAATACAAATTGTACTATCAGTCGTCTTGATTGCGACTATTTTACTTCAGCGTTCTAACGCAGGACTTGGTGAAGCCTTTGGAGGTAGTGGAGGAGGCCTATACTCCACCCGTCGTGGTTTTGAAAAATTTCTTTTTTACTTAACCATAGCTTGTGCAATAATTTTCACCATTTTATCTTTCTTGGCAATTCTAATAAAATAGGATACTCTCTCTACCCTGTTATCTTATTTTGACTGTTTATGCATATAATTAAAAAATTTCATATTTTCAAAAAAGAAGAACTGAGAGAAGCTGCCATTTCTTTCTCAAACAAACAATTTCTAATCTTTGGAATTGCTTTTGTTGTTTGTTTGGCTTCTCTGTTTATAATACTTAGTAATCTAAATAGAACATTTATGGTAGAAGTTCCTAAAAACGGAGGAACAATTACAGAAGGCATAGTAGGAATCCCAACATTAGTTAATCCTGTCATTGCTAATTCAGATGCAGATAAAGATTTAACCTCTTTAGTGTATTCTGGACTAATGAGAAAAGACACTTCGGGTAATTTAATTCCAGATCTAGCTGTTTCATTACCAATAATTTCCGAGGATGGTAAAGAGTATACTTTCACAATTAGAGATGATGCAGAATTTCACAACGGTAAAAATGTAACAGCAGATGATGTTATTTTTACCGTTGAAAAAATAAAAGACCCAACAATTAAAAGTCCTCAAAAATCTCGTTGGGACGGCGTCTCTGTTTCCAAAAAAGATGAAAAAACAATTGTCTTTACAACCACCGAGCCTTATTCTTCCTTCCTAAACAATACAACAATTGGAATCTTGCCATCTTCTTTATGGAAAGATGTCAGTTCTAGTGAGTTTAGTATATCATCGTTTAACAACATAAAAGCTATAGGCTCTGGACCGTTTAAAATTAAAAAAGTCACCAAAGATGAAGAGGGTTTTTCTAAAAAATATGAATTGGAGCGTTTTAATGATTTTACTCTCGGAAAACCTTTAATAAAATATTTTAATGTGATTTCTTTTGACAATGAAAAAGATGTCTTAAAGGCTTTGCAGTCTAAGGCAATAAATCAAGCTGGGTGCATTAGCCCTGGGAATATGTCCAGTATCAAAAAAGACAATTTTTCTGTTTACACAACTGTCCTACCCCGATTGTTTGGATTATTTTTTAATACCAAAAATAATAAAATATTAAGTGATCTAAATGTTTTAAAAGCTATAGATATGTCTATTGATAGACAAGATATTATTGATCAAGTTTTAAATAGTTATGGTTCTAGCGCAAATAGCCCTATTCCTGAAAAGATTATTTCTAACCACAAAGAAAATATTTATAACAATACTATTATAGACAAAGCTAACAAATTACTAGAAGATAACGGCTGGGTTTTGGGGTCTGATGGAGTTAGAAGTAAAGAAGTAAAGGTAAAGAAAGATAAAAAAATAGAAACTTCAATTACTAGGCTATCGTTTAGTATTACTACAGGAAACACCCCCGAGCTAAGAAAGGTTGTTGAATTAATAAAAAATCAATTGTCTAAAATAGGAATTGAGGTAGATATTAGTAGAATATATGAGACGGGACAGCTTAATCAACTAATAAGAAATAGAGATTATGAATCATTGTTCTTCGGACAGATTATTAATCATCAGACTGATCTTTATTCATTTTGGCATTCTTCTCAAATATCAGATTCTGGACTTAATATAGCCATGTATAATAACCGTAAAGTTGATTCAATTTTAGAATCTATTATTAAAGAAAAATCCGATAGTGAAGGATTAAACGCGAAGTATTTAGAACTACAAAAAGAATTTTCTGATAATATTCCAGCCATATTTATATACTCACCTAAATATATATATATCACAACTAAAAATATCAGTAACATCTCTCTCGATAATATAGTTAGCCCTCAAGATCGTTTCTCTGCCGTTTATCTCTGGTCAGCTAACACTGATAAGGTATGGAAAATTTTCGAAAAAATAAAATAATATAATTTATAAATCTTAAAAAAATAAAATGATAGAAAAAAATCAAAAACAAAACTCTCAAACAAGAGGAAATGCTAAATTCAGTTATCAAAAATCTGGCAACATTAGAGTAATACACAAAACAAAGACACCAGAAAATATTAAAACTATTAATCAAAAATTAGTGGCTTATTCTAGTGTGAAAGAAACTCCCAAAAAAATAACTCGTAGTAGTTATCAATATGGTAGTAAAAAAGGTGGACGCCGATTAAAAAATCCCGAAAACCCCAATGTTGATACTACAAAACCAGCTCTATATAAAAATAAAAAAAGTTCTATCCCCGAGATAGAGAAAGATGTTATTAGAATAATTCCCCTAGGTGGCGTTGAGGAAATTGGTAAGAATATGACTGCGATTGAAATAGGAGATGATATTATTGTCATCGACGCTGGTATGCAATTTAAGACAAAAGATACCCCTGGAATAGATTACATTATACCAAATACCACCTATCTAGAGGAAAGAAAAGATAAAATTAGAGGTATTTTTATCACTCACGCCCATCTAGATCACATTGGGGGTCTTCCTTTGGTAATGAATAGAATCGGTAATCCCCCTCTTTATTCTAGGAACTTAACAATTCTTATGATTAAAAAAAGGCAAGAAGAATTTCCTCACCTGCCACCCCTTAAGATAAATGTTATTGAGAGTAATTCAGTTGTAAGATTAGGACAAATGACTATTCGTTTTTTTGCAGTTACTCATACTGTCCCCGATTCAATTGGTATAATAGTTGAAACACCTTATGGAATAATAGTTAATCCTGGAGATTACAAACTTGATCAATTAGATGGAAAAGTTTCAGAACAAGAAGAAAAAGAATATGCTTTCTTTGATAAAGAAAAAGTTTTGTTGTTGATGTCTGATTCAACCAATATTGAAAATGATGGTTTCGCTCTACCTGAAGCAAAAGTTCATCAGGGTTTAGAAAATTTAATTCGAGAAATAAATGGTAGGATAATTATTGCTGCTTTTGCCTCTCACACTACTCGTTTAGTTAAAATAGTTGAAATAGCTGAATCTCTAGGTAAAAAAGTGGCTATAGACGGAAGGTCAATTAAAACAAACATGGAAGTCTGTGAACTGGCTGGCTTATTCAAACCAAAAAAAGGAACAATAATTCCAATAGAAGAAGCAGAAAATTATCCACCCAATAAAGTAGTTGTCTTAATGACGGGGGCTCAAGGTGAAGAATTCTCTGCTTTAGACAGAGCTGCAAATAAAACTCACAGAAAATTTAACATTAGAAAAGGAGATACTATTATCTTGTCTGCTTCTATCGTTCCTGGAAATGAAATATCAGTTCAGCACCTGAAAGACAATCTAACCCGTCACGGAGTCAGAATTATTAGTTACCGCACAAGTGAAGAATATGTTCACGCTACAGGTCACGGTAATCAAGAAGATGTTAAGTGGCTTCACAAAAAAACTCATCCCAAGTTCTTTATACCAATACACGGACATCATTCAATGCTAGCTAAGCATAAAGAAATGGCTATGAAATGGGGTATACCAGAAGAAAACATTATTATCCCAGATAATGGTTCAATTATAGAAATAGTTGATAAAGGACAAAAAATAATTGCTCGTAAAGAAAAAGCCCCTTCTAATCCAATGATGGTTGATGGTTTTTCTATCGGTGATGAACAAGATGTTGTTATCAGAGATAGAGTTATGTTAGCTCAAGATGGAATGTTTGTTCTAATTGCCACCATTGATGCTCTTTCTGGGAAACTAAGAAAATCTCCAGACATTATCTCTCGAGGTTTTATCTATCTAAAAGAAAATCAAGATTTGCTTCATCAAGTTAGATTAATCATCAAGAAGACAATAGAAGATGAAACCAGAGGGGCTGGGGTTATCAATTTTGATAATGTTAAGTCAGCTCTCGGAGACAACATATCCAAGTTTTTATATCAAAAAACTGCAAAAAGGCCAATCGTTATACCCGTTTTATTAAGTATCTAATTTTTAATAAAAATGTCATTTAAATTAACTAAACTTAAAAAATTATATATATTTTCTTTTATTTTTTCCCTCCACATCGCTTTATCTGCCTATATCAACTCAACATTTTTAGCACAATTCGTTAGTGAAAAATATGTTGGCTTAGTCTATACAGTAAGTTCTCTATTAACTTTAATTCTTCTTTTAAGAAGTTCTCGTATTTTAAGAAACTTCGGTAATAAGAAGATGATCATAGCTTTTCTTTTTGTTAATATGGCTTCTCTACTAGGAATGATATTATCTGAAAATAATGCCATTGTAATTTCCTCTTTTGTATTATTTAATTGTACAAACACATTAAGTCTATTTTGTATTGATATTTTTATTGAACACTATGGAGATCCTAAAACCATAGGAAAAACAAGGGGAACATACCTAACTATAGAAAATATTGCTTGGATGCTGGCTCCAATGATGGCTGTTTTTTTGATAACCAAAGAGGGTGGCTATAAAACTATCTACATTATCGCCTTTATGATGGTAGCCATAATGGCTTCGGGTCTAATTATTTCTGTTAGAACATTTCGAGATAAAACATATGAGATGACCCCTCTCTGGGAAACATTTAAATATTTAAAGATAAAGAAAAATATGTTTGCTGTAGTAACAATTACTTTTCTTTTGCAATTTTTCTTTGCTTGGATGATTGTCTACACTCCTATTCATTTACATGAGCATATCGGGCTTGACTGGGGTAACATTGGTATAATATTTACTATTATGTTAGCTCCTTTTGTATTTCTAGGCTTTCCGGTTGGCTACATTGTTGATCGTAGAAAAATCAAAAAAAGAACATTGCTTTATATTGGCTTTGCTATAACAATTATTTCTACTGTTACAATTTCTTTTATCTCCACCCCAAATGTAGTTCTCTGGGCTGTAGTTTTATTTATAACTAGAATAGGTGCTAGTATTATTCAGACAACCTCTGATATCTATTTCTTTGCTCACACCCAAGAAGAGGATGCAAATTTATTAGGTATCTTTAGAAACACAAACCCAGCAGCTTATATCATTTCCCCTATCTTAGCCACTCTTTTCTTTTTGGTCTTTCCTTTTAAATACCTCTTCTTAGCCTTAGGAATTATTTTACTAACTGGTTTTTATTTTATTCCCAGATTGGCTCAAAAAAAGAGAAATCCTTTGGAGTTTCAAGAGCCTGTTTCTGAAACAAACATATTAAATGAAAACAAATTATCCAATTAGAATAAATAAATATTTAGCTTTAAATAACTACTCAACCAGAAAAGGAGCAGATGAAATGATTAAAAAAGGTCTGGTTTTTATCAATGATAAAAAGGCTATTTTAGGTAGTCAGGTAGAAAAAAAAGATGTTGTCTTGGTTAAAGAAGATAAGAGCAAAGAAAAACTTGTCTATTATGCCTACAATAAAAAAATAGGGATCTCAACCAATAAAGACATTAGGAGTAAGAGTATTTTAGATGTTACTAAATTCCCCACAAGGGTTTTCCCTGTCGGACGGTTAGACAAAGATTCTCATGGCCTTATTATAATGACCAACGATGGAAGGGTAACAGATAAACTTCTTTCTCCCCGTTTTAGCCACGAGAAAGAGTATTTGGTTAAAGTAGAACCTAATTTTTCTGATAAATTTATAGAACTAATGTCAAACGGAGTTCACTTTGACGGTTATCTCAGTAAAAAATGTAAGGTTGTTCGAAAAAATAAAAATAGTTTCTATATAACCCTGACTGAAGGCAAGAAAAGACAAATCAGAAGAATGGCTGAAGCGTTACATCACAAAGTCTTAGATCTAAAGAGAATAAGAATTATGAATATTCTTTTAGAAAATATAAAAGAAGGAGAATATAAATCAATAGAAGGTAAGGAGCTAAAAATATTATTGGAATCATTACAAATAGGTGGTAGACAAAAATAAAAATCCGACGATGTCGGATTTTTATTTTCTCTTACTTAGCAATGTATGGAAGCAAACCCATAAAACGAGATCTTTTTATTGCTAAAGAAAGTTTTCTTTGATTTTTTGATGTTACTCCCGTTCTCTTCCTAGGAAGAATCTTGGCTGAAGGAGAAAGAAATCTTTTTAATAGCTCTGTATCTTTGTAATCTATATGTTTTATGTTGTTTGACGAAAAATAATCCTGCTTCATCTTTATTCTCTGCTTTTTGAAAGCTTATTTTAATTAATAATTTTTTAAACTAAAAAGGTATGTCTTCTACGCTAATTTGTTCTTCTGGGTATTCGATCGTCTCTAATTCTTCAGATTCTTGTTTGTCAGCTGTTGCTTTAGAAGTAGAATTTCCTTCTGTTCTATTGCCACTGTTAGTTCCAAACTGAACTCGATCGGCAATAACTTCAGTGCGATATTTCTTTGTGTTAGTGGTTTGGTCATCCCAAGATCTAGTTTGCATTCTACCTTCAACCATAACCTGACTTCCTTTCTTCATATATTGAGCAACTGTTTCAGCCTGACGGCCAAAGACAACAATATTATGAAAATCAGCTGACTCTTGTTTTTCACCATTTTTGTCTTTCCAAACACGGTTTGTTGCTATAGAAAAGGAGCAAACATTTATTCCAGATGGTAGAGCTTTTAGTTCTGGGTCTCTTGTTAGATTCCCAATTAGAAATGCTTTGTTTAAATACATATTTATTTAGGGAGTAAGTTTTTTAATTCTTAGCTCCTATTAAAGTAATAATGTTCTACCTTTAAACACTATAACAATCTTATAACAAATTCACAAATAAAACTAGGAAACTAAAGCTTCTATTTCTTTATCAATTGTCTCTTCATCAATCACAACAGGCTCATCTTTTGTGGTTTTAGTAACCATTTTTCTTCTAGAACCATCCTGTTTACCATATGATCTTTTAACAGACATAGTATTTTCTTTAACAGTTTTTATTAAGATAAAACGAATTAATTTTTCATCTTTATCTAATATTTCTTTAATGGTTTTAGCCTGACTAGAATTTACTTCAAATTTAATCCAACCCAGATAACCATTATTAAATTTCTGTTTTTTGTTTTCTATAGAACGAGTCATTTCATAAGCTAAATCTATTAGTTTAGGAAACTCTTCAGAAATGAAAGAGGCCCCGTTCTCAGAGAGAGTGTCTTTTAGCCTTGTTACCTCTTCTCCCACCCCCTCTTCGGGAACAGTTGAAACCAACAAGTAACCAACTTCATAAACCCCCATTCGGACACTAACTTCTTCACCCTCTTTTTCTATTTTTTTCTTTAACATTACATTATTAAATAATCTTTATAAAATATCTTACTATGGACCTTTTGTATCCTTACTTCTGGGTAAGGACAAGCAAGACAAGTATTATACTAACAGAAAAAACCCATAAAGTCAAAACTAAATATTAAATAATCTGCGAGCGTTTTCCGCTATTTTTTGAGCCAAAATTCTCTCTTCTAATCCTTTAATTTCAGATATTTTTTTAACAATTTCCCTAACATAAACTGGCTCATTCCTCTTTCCTCGATAAGGAACTGGGGCTACATAGGGACTATCAGTATCAGCTAAAATTCTATCCAGAGGAACTTCTTTAACTATTGAATTCATATCAATATTCCTTGGATTATTCTTTTTGGGTGGGTATGTTATAACACCAGCAAATGAAATATAAAAACCAAAATCTAAGAAATCTTTAGCATCTTTTATGCTTCCAGCAAAAAAATGGACAACCCCTTTGGTTTTTGAATACTTTTTCAAAAGTTCCAAGACATCCTGATATGCACTAGTTGAAATATCCTCATCACTATTTCTTATATGTAACATCAAGGGTAAACCTAATTCATTAGCTAACTCTATTTGTTTTATGAAAGCATCTTTTTGTCTTTCAGTATCTCCATTACCAAGGTGAAAATAATCTAAACCACACTCTCCGATAGCAACAACCTTACCTTTTCTAGATAGCTCTCTGTATTTCTCTTTATCAAAAACTTCTGGTAAATCATTATCCGGTGATTCATCTTCATCATGGTATGAAATACTAGTATGAATTGGATGTAACCCGATAGTGGCATAAATTCCCTTTTCATACTTATTTGATATTGCTACTGCTCTCTTTGATGTATTTAATTGTGTCCCAATGTTTATAAACCAAGTGTCATCATTGATTGCACGACTAATAACCTCATCTCTATCAGAGTTAAATATATCAAAATTAATATGGGCATGAATATCTATATATTTTGGCATCTTATTTCCTTAAGAATAACGGAGCTTCTGGTTTCTTATTTTCCCTAATCAATTTTTGAATCTTAATAGATGTTTCAGGTAAAAGTATTTCTAAGGCTAAAGCATTTTTATATAAATTATTTAATAGATAATAGACATCCTTCTTCGCTTCATTTTCGTCTGTCTTTATTTTCTTAAACGGTTCTGTTTTTTGGATATATTCATCCAATCCCCTTAATTCACCCCAGATATTATTTATAAATTTATTTATATCAAACTCCTCTAACTCTTTTATTGGTTTCTTGAAATAAGAATAAGATAAGTCTTTCTCTGATAATTTTATTCCATAATTTACAGCCATAGTCATAACCCTACTGACTAAATTGCCTAATCCATTAGCTAGTCCAGAATTATATGCATCTTTAAATCTTTCCATGGTGAAAGGACTATCTTCAAAACTACTAATCTCTTTTAAGACAAAGAACCGCAAAGCATCAATTCCATATTGACTTGCTACATCTCGAGGGTCAAAAGAATTACCTAAAGACTTAGACATTCTAACCCCTCCTGCCCCTGTTACAAAACCATTAATAATTATCTGATGTGAATTTGGTAGACCAGCTGAAAAAAGCATGGCTTGCCACATAGCACTTTGAAAACGGATATTATCTTTGCCACAATACTGTGTTGGGTTTCCATTTTTCCAATACTTTTTAAATTTTTCTGATTTTACTAAGTCATCTATATTGTCTATTCCATCTTCTGCTAAGGTAGAAATATAATTAACCAAAGCATCAAACCAAACATACATAACTTGGCTATTATCTCCTGGTACCTCTATTCCCCAAGGCATTTTTTCTTTTAAACGAGAAATGGAAAAATCTTGTAAGCCATTTTTAACAAAATTTTTAATCTCATTCAAGCGAAAATCTGGAACAACGAAGTTGAGATTTTGTTCATAAAATTCCAAAAGTTTCTCTCCTAACTCACTATATTTAAAGAAATAGTTTTCTTCCTCTATTGTTTCTAAATCCATATCTGGATGATCTTTACAATGCCCATTTTCTAATTCTGAATCAGATTTTTCACTTTCACAACCTATACAATACTTAGCTTTATATTTCTTTTTGTAAATATAACCGTTATCTTTTACTCTTTGCCAAAAACTTTGAGCAATTTTTATATGTTTTTCATCAGTAGTTCTAATAAAATTAACCCCATCGGTAAGATTAAAAATTTTTATTTGTTCTTTAAAAATATTAAAATTCTCATCTAAAAAATCTTTGACTGGAATCCCTTTTTCCTTAGCTTTTTCATATATTTTTTGTCCATGTTCATCGGTCCCTGTATTAAAATAAACATCATAATCCAAAAGTTTCTTATAACGAGCTATAACATCAGCTCGTATAAACTCAAGAGCGTGACCCATATGAAGAGGAGCATTAATATATGGTAATGTTGTGGTTATATAAAAAGCATTACTTTTACTTTTTTCTCTTTTAAATAATTTAAACATAAAATTTTATATTAAAACTTACAAACTTTTTTAATTTCTTTTTCATTTAAATTGGGACCGACAATCGCCAAATTTAAATTATCATTCTTTAATATTCTCTTGGCTATCTTTTTGATATCTTCAGGTGTAACTTCTTTTATTTCTTTAATCCTTTCTGCTAAAGAAATAGTTTTATGTTCTTGAAGTTCTCTATAGCCATAGAAACCAGCGATATTATTAGACGATTCAAAAGACATTTTTAGCAGACTAATCCTCATTGTTTTAACTCTGTTTAGTTCTCTCTGACTAACTCCATCTTCTATTACCTTCTTACACTCATCAAGTATAACTCGAATAACTTCTTTTGCCCTAGAATTATTAACCCCAGATCTTATACAAAAGAAACCATGATCTTTGAAAGTATTATTATGGGCAGAAACATAATAAGCTACACCCATTTCTTCTCTTAGTCTCAAAAACAGTCTAGAACTCATACCACTACCTAAAATATCTCCCAACAAAGAAAGGCTTGTACTTTTTTTACTCTCTAAATAAGAAAAACTTCTGAACCCAAAAGACAGATGGGTCTGATCTGTTTTTTTGTTTTGAATTACAACCTGTGTAACACTTTGATTTTCTTTTGTCTTTGATAATTTTAATCCCTTATTTTGAGATATATTCTTAAATTTATTTTCTACCTCCTTAAAGACCGTATTGGGTTTAATTTTTCCTGTAACAACCACTAGTGTTTTTGAAGCTACATAATTTTTTTCTTTATAATCCAAAATATCATTCCGGGTCATCTTTTTTATGTTTTCTTTTGTTCCCGCGATCGATCTTCCAGCTGGTTGACCCATATAAAGTAAATTATCAAGTAATTCTTCTACCTTATATTGGGGTATATCTTCATACATATTAATTTCTTCTAATACTACCCCTTTTTCTTTTTCCATTTCTTCCTCGGGAATAACAGCATTCAAGTAAATATCTGAAATGACATCGAGCATTTTGGAAAAATTTTTTGAATCACCTTTGGCAAAATAAGTTGTTGTTTCTTTTTCGGTAAAAGCATCATTGACACTTCCCATATTTTCAAATTCTTCACTAATGATTTTAGAAGCTGGTCTTTTTACTGTTCCTTTAAAAAGTAAGTGCTCTAAAAAATGAGAGACTCCGCTGTTATCTTCATTCTCATAATTACTTCCAGTAGCTGTCATTACCATAACAGAAACTGTTGGATTTTCTTCTATTGGTATTACTAAAGCCCTAAGGCCGTTTTTGTATTTTTTTTTGTATATTTTAAACATATAATCCAAGGCCTTGCCTTGTGAATAGCAACATATAAAATATTGTAAGTCAAAAATAATCTAAAAATAACTTATATTCAAAGGTGAAATCTTTTTTTGACAAAACAATTATTTTGTTTCTTTATTCACAAGGCCAGACCTTTTTCTTTTATATAATCAGAAAGTTTATCTTTGTCGACTCTCTCTTGAATACCAGTATCTCTGTCTCTGACTGTAACCGTGCCATCTACTAATGTATCAAAATCAACAACAATACACCAAGGTGTACCAATCTCATCTTGCCTTCTGTAGCGCTTACCAATATTTCCATTATCATCCCACATAACTCTTCCAAACTCATCTTTAAGCTCCCTATATATCAAATGAGCACAATCTCTAAGCTCTGGTTTATTTTTCAAAAGAGGAGAAACAGCACAAATAACAGGAGCAACTGAGGGTTTAAAAGATAAATAAACTCTACCCTCTTCTCCTTGTTCGTCTTCTTTATAACTACTCAAAAGTAAGGCTAAAATTATTCTATCTAAACCAAACGATGGCTCTATAACATGGGGTGTTATTTTCTCTTTAGTCTCTTCATCTAAATAAGTTAGATTGTGTTTTTTTAAATCAAAATCAGTCCGATAAGCTAGACCAAAAAGTTCTTTTTGTCCAAAAGGAAACTCAAACTCTGTATCTACTGTTCTTTTAGAATAATGAGCTAAACTGTCTTTATCTATTTCCACTTGATGAACTTTATCCATATCTATCCCCACCGCTTCAATCCATTCTATAGTCTCATCTTTCCAATAATTAAAAAGTTTTTCCCAGTCTTCTGGTTTTAAAAAATATTCTATTTCCATCTGTTCAAACTCTCTAACTCGAAAAATAAAATCTCGAGGTGTTATTTCGTTTCGAAACGCTTTCCCTATTTGAGCCAAGCCAAAAGGTAATTTAGGGTGGAAAGAATCAACAACATTTTTAAAATTAACAAACATTCCTTGAGCCGTCTCAGGTCTTAAATAGATCGTGGCTGATGAATCTTCTAAAGCTCCTATTTGAGTTTTAAACATCATATTAAAAGATTTTGGTTCTCCTGTCGGCGCCCCACACTCATCACATTTTCCTATCACCTTAAGAGAATCTGCCCTAAAACGACGCTTACATTTTGAACATTCAACAAGAGGATCAGTAAAAGTATCAACATGACCAGAAGCTTTCCAAACATCCTGATTCATTAATATTGCCGCATCTGTGCCATACATATCTTCTCTTGATTCAACAAACTTTTTCCACCAAGAATTTTTAATATTATTTTTTAGAGCCACCCCAAGCGGACCATAATCCCAAGTTCCAGCTAAACCTCCATATATCTCTGAACCCTGATAAATAAAACCTCTTCTTTTACATAAAGAGATAATTTTCTCCATTAAAATATCATTTTCTTCTTTGTTCATAATTTTTTTATTCTACCACCTTACCACTAATTTGTTTATAATTTGGATCATTGTTTAAACTGGTCATTATTTGACTTGAATAATTAGTAACTTCTGTTTTAGCAAATGTATCAATTCCTGTCAAAGTTATTTTATCCATCAACATAGGTATTTGTCCTATTTGGGAAAGAGATGGCCTTATCTTAATAACAAAAGAAACCTCTTTATTTGTTTTTATTCCTGTATAAGGGGAGACATTTCCTATATCCCAAGTAATTTCTCTGGTTGCTTGATTATAAGTTATATTTTCATTAGAACCAGCCACCGATCCAACCCAACTGACATAAATAGGCAAAGAAGAAATCGCTTTAGCGTTTGAAATAGAGTTGGCGGAATTAGATAATGTCCAAGAAACTATGTAGGAAGTTTCAGCATTAGCCTTAGGAGGAATTTCTCCATTGTAATAATAGGCCGAGGAGGCTATTTGAAAATCACTTTTTATCTTAACTATTTTTTCTAAGAAATCGCTTAGCTTTTTATAATCATATCCAGAAGAAGATTGTCTACCACTAACACTAACTTTTATACTAACAGATGGTTCCTTAACTGAATCAAGCAAACCAACAAGTTGAGTTGTCTTAAAATTAAAAGTTGATTGCCCGTTCTGTCCAGGTTTTATTTCTGACAGACTAAAATCTGTACTTTTATTAAAAACTATTTGATTAGATAAAGAATCGTAAAAACCATCTTGGGTATAAATGCTATTTTTATCTAAAACATTACCGTCCAAATTAACAATAATTTCTCCATCCGCAATTGGATCAAAAGAATTATTACTCCAATCTATAACCACTGTGACATTGCTTCCACTAGCTACAGAATTTTCATCTTGATCCAAACCATTAACTAATATTTTTGTATTAAGAAATGGTTTGTTAATTGAAATCTTATGTAACAAAGAACTATAGTTAACGATAATATCAGAAGGATTTGTCTCTTTTGATGTTCCTACATAAGCATGAAATACATGCTCGTCCCCTTCTATCCCCATTATTCTACCTTTTATCTCTACTTCTAGCGGTTTTTCTGTAGTCAGAGAATTTAAACTCCAGACAGAATTTCCATATGCTGGTTCTGGGACAGCTGAATCAAATATAAAGTTATTTGGGTAAGAAACCTTGAGGATTGGATTTTCTTCGGGTAAAGAAGTGTTTAAAGTTGCTACTACCTTGAAAGTAATATTCTGGTTAGAAACTGTTGTATTTGGTGCTTCAAAAGACAGAGAGAGAGGAGCAGCACTAATAGTAACTGGGTAATATATTTCTTTTGTAAAAACCGCATTTGAACCTTCAGGATGATATTCTAAACCGATTCGAACATTGGTCACAGATTTTTCCTCTCCAAAAAGGCTAACTTTTACATTTCTGACAATTCTTTCTCCGGGGCCAATAATACCAATATTGTCTCTTGGTAATCTTTCTAAATTAGACCAATCATTAAGTGCCCCCTTAGGATACTCCACCGATAAATAAGTTAACTCTAAATTAGCACTATTGTTGTTTATTATCTCTATCTCTAAAGGAAGCTCTTCTCCTGCTTTAGAAAAAGAATTGCCAACCACTTTAATCTCTATCTTCTCATCTGAAACGATCGTCCTGTCGTTACCGAAGAAATTATATCCAGCATAAATCATTGCCCCTACAAAAAAAACAAGGGCAAGAATAAAAAACTTTTTAAAAATAGAAAGTGGCGGTCTCTTAATCTTTTTATCCTCTTTGGAATCCTCTTCTTTTTCTTTCTGCCAATTTTCTTTCACATCATACTCAATCGGATGAATAACCCCTTCTCGAGCTTGGTTTAATTTATTCCTTTTAACATCATATAAATTCCTTTTTAGGTCTTCTATTTTATTTTTACTTTGACCTTCCATTTCTCTATTATATCACAGTTGGCTTTCACTCAAAGCCTTATTTATATGAGATATGATGATTTTGCGATCAGTTAATATATCTTCTAAATCTTCTACTTCTAGCCCTTTGTTTACATACTTGGAAATTGTTTCAGAACTGCCTATATACCCTAAGTTTTTAAGTATCCGTAAAACTACACTAATCTCAAGAGCTTCTAGCCTTTTATTAGACACCTCTTCATTGTTTAAGAGATCAAGCAAGAAAATTAGATCCTCAAATATCTCATCATTTTGACCCTCAACAAAATTAAGCCTTTCTAATAGTTTAAACACTCTAGAAACTAAAGTAAAACTGTTTTTATTGAGTGAAATCTTGGGGTAAGTATCTATACTTCTTGCCGAGGTCAACCGCCAAAAATCCTTACCCCGAACCAAATCAATATGGGCATAAGAAAAAATTTGCAAAGAAAATTTTAACTTTGATTTGCTAAGCCTAATTCCTTGAGCTAAAGCTCTAACCAAACCCATTTCTTTGGTATAAATGGTTAAAATTTTATTAGCTTCTCCCGAATCCCTAGAGGCAAGAATCAACCCATGGGTATGATAAATGTGATACATAAATTATTTAACTAAAAGATTAATTAAGAAGTTGTATTTATCTATCTTAATTTCCTCCCCATTGTTTTCTTTGAAAACTACCCCCTTAGCCATAACTGATTTAAGAAAATTATCTCTAAATTTATCAATCAATTTTTGGCCATCATCAGTTGTTTCAATCTCTAAAACAATCAAATCATTTGGATTTAAATTATTTTTCTTTCTGATATCTTGAATAGCCCGAACCAACTCTCTATAACTACCCTCTTCTTTTAATTTGGGTGTTATTTCAGTGTTTAAAACAACATCCAAACCGTCCCCTTTTTCAAACTTAATTTCCTTAATATTTAATTCTTCTTTTATAATATCAACAAAGTTTTGTTTAAATAAATATTTTTTTACAGTTAAAACAGATAGTGGTTGGCGAACTGGAATTGAAGCCTTTTGTCTTGCTTGTAAACCTAAAGTTACAATCTCTCTTACCTCTGCCATTTCTTTGATAACATCTTGATCAAAAATATTCATTTCAAGCCAATTAGAGAGATGAACACTCTCTTCGTCAGTATCTTTTATTTTTAGTTTCTGCCAAATATTTTCAGCTGAAAAAGGAGAAAGTGGAGCTATTAATTTAGCCAAGTTTTTCAAAACGAAGTACAGTGTCTTTTTAGCTTCTTCGTCCCCTTCTTTTATTCTGTCTCTTGATCGTCTTAAATACCAAGTCGAAAGATCGTCTATAAATAATTTTATAGCTCTAGTTGGTTCCATTAATTTATAGCAATCCATATTTAATGTTACTTCTTTTGTTAACTCAGTCAGTCTTGATAAAATCCATAAATCCAAAACATTTTTACTTTCTACTTTTTCATTATTTTCTATCTCTTTATCTCGATAAAGTTCATAAAAAGCTAAAACATTATAAAGTAAATTAAAGAATTTATTATTGAGTTCAGAGACTGTTTTTTCATCAAAGTTTTTTGGTTCACCAGGTTGATTGACTGAATACATCCATAGTCGTAAAGTATCAACTCCATATTTATCCATCATGATCCATGGATCAACCACATTACCTACAGACTTAGACATCTTCTTGCCATTGGCATCTAATAACAGTCCAAGACAGATGACATTTTTGAAAGCTTTGCCTTTACCCATGATATTCCCCACGGCGTGGAGGGTGTAAAACCAACCTCTCGTCTGATCTATCCCTTCACTTATAAAATCAGCCGGGTAAGCAATATCCTTAGTTCTAAATGGATAGTGACTTTGAGCAAACGGCATTGAGCCTGAATCCAACCAAACATCCATAACTTCTTTTGTTCTCGTTAGTTTTTGACCGCACTGACAAAATAGAGGGTATTCATCTATATATGGTCGATGTAAATCAAGTTCATAATTTTTATTATGTGGTAAAGGTTTAAAATCAAATTCCTTAATTTCTGCGTTCTGCCAAAAACCCAAAGTGTCATTCACACTAGATATTTCCTCAAAAGACAATCCTTGCTGAATAAAATTAAGAGCCATAGTTGCACACTGATGCCCAACTATCAGTATTTTTTTATTATGATATTTAGAATCTATATCATAAATAAAAACACCAACTCTTTTAACCAGTTCAGCAAAACTTTCTCCATCCCCTTCTTTTTGAAGAGGCTCATTGAAAAAATTATTATTATAATATTGCTTAAAATCGGTTTTATCTTTTCCTACAAAAGAGGAACTTATTTTTGCCTCTCCTATTCTTTCGTCGTAAATAATCTTATCTAATGGGTAATTAATTTTTTGACAAACAATTTCAGCAGTTTGTCTGGCCCTAACATAAGGAGAAGAAATAACAATGTCTATATCTGTCAAAGGAGTTTTTTCTAGACTCTCTTCAATTTGTTTTTTTCCAACTTCAGTTAATGGTTGTTTTTCATCATCTCCCAAAACTTCATCTCCAATATTATTCTCAGCCTGACCGTGTCTCATCAGAAGATAACTATTTTCAGATTTTTTACTCCTTTCTTTTAGTTCCGCTAAACTACCAACAACAATGTTTTTATTACACGAAGGACAAGTCCAAACTGGCAGTGGTGTTCCCCAGTATCGCTCTCTTGATATAGCCCAATCTTTAATGTCGGAAAGCCACTCCCCAAATCTTCCATCTTTAATATATGATGGCTCCCAATTGATATCTTGGTTTTCTTTAACCATTTTTTCTCTCAAGTTAGACATTTTGATATACCAAGAATCACGAGCATAATAAATTAAAGCTGTTTTGCATCGCCAACAATGGGGATAGGTATGTTCGTATTTTTCTTTTTTATAAAGTAAATTCTTGCCAGCTAAATCTTTAATAATATCTGCAGCTACATCTTCATCTCGAACAAATCGTCCAGATAAAAAGTCTATTCCTTTTACAAAGTGTCCATCCAGCTCAACCAAATGATGTTTTGGTAATCCTACCTTATTTCCTAAATCAAAATCATCTTGCCCATACATAGGAGCAATATGCACAACGCCGGTTCCATCTTCTGTTGTCACAAAAGAGGCCTCGTATATTTTGTAGGCATTGTCTAATTTACTTTCCTCTTCTTTGTTTATTAAATTTTTTGTATATGGATATAGAGGTTCATAGCTTAAACCAATTAATTTCTCTCCCTTAAATTCTTCAACCATTTCATACTCTCCTTCCAAAACAGAGAGTCTACTTTTAGCTAAAATCAGAAACTCATTAGCTTGTTTTATTTTAATATAGTCTATTTCTCTACCAACAGCCAAGGCCACATTTGAGGGAAGTGTCCAAGGAGTAGTAGTCCAAACTAATATTGAAGTTTTTTCATCTATTTTAAATTTTACATAGACAGTAATATCTTTAACATCTTGATAACCTAAAGCTAATTCATGAGAAGAAAGTCCTGTTCCACAACGAGGACACCAAGGGACTATTTTGTAGTCTTTATAAAGTAAATCCTGTTTGTTAGCTTCTTTAATAACATTCCAAACTGATTCAATATATTTATTATGATAAGTAACATAAGGATTTTTCTGATCTACCCAAAAACCAATTCGGTCGGTAAAAGAAGACCATAAATCTGTATACTCCCAAACACTTTCTTTACATCCTTCGTTAAATTTATCTATGCCATATTCTTCTATGGCCTTTTTAGATTCAAGATTTAATTTTTTTTCAACTTGAATTTCAACTGGAAGACCATGGGTATCCCATCCCCCTTTTCTAGCAACATGATAGCCTCTCATTGTCTTATAACGCAAAATCGCATCCTTAAAAGCACGAGCTTCTAAATGATGAATCCCCGGCCTACCATTAGCTGTGGGTGGCCCTTCATAAAAAACATATTCCCCTTGGGGAGATTTCTTCTCTAGACTTTTTTCAAATATTTTATTATCTCTCCAAAAATCTAAAACAGTTTCTTCTTCTAAGGCTCTGACTGATTTTTTAAATTCTTTATCTTCTTTATTCATATATTTATATTAAACAAAAAAACTCATCTTTAGACAACAATAAATGCTGTATAAGGACGAGCTTTCTCGTGGTACCACCTTATTTTCCCCAAAAGGGCTCATTACAGCTTTTTCGGGCTTACCCGCTAGGTTCTACTCTCTTTTTAGATTTCTTCCTAGAGCTTACTTAGTTTAAACTAAGATGAAAAAGTGATAACTTTTTCTTTGCCTAATGTAAATAATAGCATCAAAATCAATTTTTACAAAATTACATCTTCTTTGGTATCTGTATACCAATTAACCAAAGCCCATTTTTCATTGTCTGATAAAAAGCTTTAAGCAAATCCAAATGATATTTCATTGACTGGTTTTCTTCTGTCAGAATTCTAGTATTACCATAAAAGACATTAAATGAACTAGCTAAATCGGTTAGATACTTAACAATATAATGAGGTTCTAAATTTAGATATGATCTCTCTACAATTTCTGAAAATTGATACAAATTTCTTTCTAAAATTGAAATTTCTTCAGGAATTGAATCTCTTTTATCTAAATTAAAACTACTTGCTTTCTCTAAGATAGAATTTGCTCTAACAGCTGTATATTGTAAATACGGACCAGAATCCCCATCAAAAGAGATTGATTTTTCAAAATCATATACTATATCTCCACCTAAAGATGATTTTAATATAGAGTAGCGAAGAGCTGATATTCCAACTTTCTCAGATATATCTTTCTTTTCTAATTGACTAAAATCCCTATCTTTTATCTTCTCTAAAATAATAGAGATGGAATCATTAATTAGTGATTCCCCAGTAATAATATTACCTTTTCTGGAACCCATTTTACCGGTGGAGAGTTTCATCATTCCATGAGTTATATGCTTCATCTTCTTTTCCATATCTGGATAGATTAAAGAAATTGCTTTTTGAACAACCTTCATATATTCAGCTTGCTCTATAGCGGTAGTAACTACTGATAAGTCTAGGTCTTCTTTCTCAAATTTAGTTACAGTTAAACCAATCTCTTTCGTCTCATAAGTTGGGATACCTTGAGAGTTTACAAAAACCCTAGTGTGGAGTTTCGGATCATATTTTTGTCCCTCGAAAACAATGGCTCCTTCTGACTCTTCAAAAATATAACCCATATTCTTAGTGACAACCTCTAACCCCTTTTCTATTACTTCACTTTCAAAAAAATAATAATCAAAATTTGTATCCAAAAGTTTATAAATAATTTCAAAAGCCTCAAGGGTTATTTTTCTCCCCCAATCATAAATATCTTTTATTTCTTCTTGGTGTTCATATACTTTTTTATTCAAAGCATCTATTTCATTTTTAACCAATGGATTATCCTCATAAAGATTGCTAGCTTTCGAATAGCACTGACCTATATAAAAGGCTTTTTCTGAAACTGATTTAGAGTCTTCAGGCAAACCAAATTCTTTAAGACCATAGATGGCCTTTGCCACATGAAGACCTATATCCCCTTGGTAGTTTGCTCTTATAATATCCGCTCCGGAATATTCAATAATTCTTGAGATAGATTCACCCACAGCGTTAGCCATTAAATGCCCAATATGAAATGGCTTAAAAGGGTTTGGGTCTGTATATTCAACCATAACCTTTTTATTTAATAGAAGATTATTCTTACCCCAATCCTTACCATCTTTTAAAATCTGATTTACTTTTTCAACAAAGAAATTTCTAGAGAGAAAAAAATTGATGAAACCAGGACCAGCTATCTCTATCTTATCTATGTTGTTAGGTGTCTTTTTTATTATTTCTTCTTTTATCTCTTTAGCTAAATCTCTTGGATTTTTATTTAATCCTTTAGCATAAACCATGGCAACGTTTGTTGAATAGTCTCCATAACTAAAATCTTCTCCATGTTCAACAACAAAAGGGATATCTTTATTTATACCAAGATTATCCAGAACTTCTTTAATTATTCCTTCGATTGAATCTTTCATATTATCTTTTATCTCCATTACCATGTAAAACTCCCCTTTCTTTTCTAGATTTTAATTTTTTTAAATTATTTTTAGCTATATCGTCTAAAGATATATCTAAATCGCAAGAGAGAGCAGAAAGATACCAGAGAACATCACCCATCTCATCTGCTATGGCTTCTTTTCTTTCTTGGCTTAACTTTTCTCCACCATCATCTCCTCTTAACCATTTTTTAATCTTTCCTAAAACCTCTCCAGCTTCATCTCCTAAACCGAGGGCAGGATAGATAACTTTATACTTCTTAGGGTATAAGGCTGTTGTAGTAGCTTTTTTTTGGTAGTCTTTAAAATTCATATTAAATATTGTTTTTTAATTTATTAAAAACAATCTGACCAATTTCTTCTCTTGATAAGATAGAACCCTTACGAGAACAATCTATCTTTATGAAATTCTTTTTCTCCTTTAATAATTTCATAGCACTTTTTCTTGAATTAATTAAAAAGTCTAAATTCTCTTCATGGACATCTTTCTTCTTTTTTAGATAACTTCTGTTTTCTTTTGAATCTCTTTCTTTCAATAATTCAAGAACAATGTCTAGAGGTAAACTTAGATAAAAAATAATATCTGGTTTAGGAATT